>Ga0209702_10005444_pt1 | contig 17315 bp, 14 predicted proteins | sample FRY01_FD_187210 | JGI IMG/M metagenome (GOLD analysis project Ga0209702, IMG submission 187210) | Freshwater microbial communities from Lake Fryxell liftoff mats and glacier meltwater in Antarctica - FRY-01 (SPAdes) (version 2) | ecosystem: Environmental > Aquatic > Freshwater > Ice > Glacier...
ATTTGACCGCTCTGCTATATTGATGATAAGCTTGAGTAATAATGGCTACTCCATTACAACTGGTAATTACATTCTTACAAGCCGTAAAGAGTCTTTCAGGGAACGATTAGAACGCATCAATTCGCTTGAACCAAATGATTTGAAAGAGCTTTACAAGGAAATACTGAGCAGCGATAGCCGTTCTGACAAAGGCGGTGGCGGACTTGGAATGATTGACATTGCCCGTAAAACGGGTCAAAAATTGAACTATGACTTTGCACCATTGAATAAAGAATATTCGTTCTTTAGCCTCAATATCAACGTAGAAGACAATAATTAACCAGAAAATACCAGCAATATGGACTCGATTTTTATAGAAGGAACACCTAAAACTCCGAACATCAGCTTTGACAACGGCAAAGGTGCGTTGCTGCTAAAAGGACGCTCTATACCAGAAAACTCTATTGAGTTTTACAAACCACTTGTAGATTGGTTGGAAGCCTATTCCAACGCTCCACAACCAAAAACAGTGTGCGATATTCAGTTAGAATATTTCAACACAAGCTCATCAAAATGTCTTCTTGACCTCTTCAAGAAGATGGAGAACATGAGTAAGAATGGAAACGAAATTATCATTAACTGGTATTACGAGGAGGATGATGAGGATATGCTTGAAGCTGGCGAAGACTACCAAAGCATTATCAATGTTCCTTTTAAAATGATTGAAATGCAGGATTAAGCTTTATGAAGCTTTCCATAGTGGAATTAAAACCTCTCGTTGCACACGCATCGAGAGGTTTTGAGTTTCATCTCTATTCAATAGGACATATTTTTTGTGACTGATGCACAGCATTCACTTCCCTTCAAGCAGGCAGGAGTTTCCCCTGAAAAGAGACGAAATTTTCTGTGTTCTTTTTGTGAATTCTGTGTTTCTGTGGCTTTTTCATGTCTATTGAAGAACACTTGTGTCTTGACTTTAAAAAAAAACGGAAATCATTTTTCTAATCAAGCCAAAGCAAACCAAAGCAGGCGCATTCCAAAACCAATCATCACCACACCAATAACTTGGTATGCTTTACGCAGAAATTTTGGCTGAATTAGCTTCTTAATTCTATCTGCAAAGATAACCTTGGCACTATCCGTAACAAGAATACCAAGCAATGCTGCCCCAAGAAAAACCCAAAGTTCTTGACCAGAACCATGTTTAGTCTGCGCCAATCCGATAACGCCTATCCAAACAAGAAACACGAAGGGATTAACGAAGTTGACTATAAACCCTTTGGCAAAGTAGGTGGTGTAATGACCAGCCCGTAGCTTCAAATCCTTGTCTACGTTGGTGTTGGGTTTTATAAGGTATTTGAGCCCAATACTGACGAGAATGAAACTTCCTCCCAAAGCTAACCAGAATTGATTTTCCGGATTTTTAAAGTACGGAATGGCACCAAATGAGCACAGCCCCACGCACACCACATCGCTAATAAAGATGCCAAGCGCAACCATCATTCCAGCCCAAAAGCCGTAACTGAGGGCGCTTTTAATCAGCGTAAAGAAGACGGGGCCAATAAAAATGACCATGCCCAGTCCAATAAGGAAGCCCTCTGCAAATGCCACTGGAGTTATCGGGTTGTTGAGTTCGGCTTTGTTCTTAACTCTTGTCATTCCGAGGAACGAGGAATCCCTTTTTCTGAAAAGAGATGCTTCCTTCGTCAGCATGACAAAAGAGGTTATTGGTTATTTGCATCGAAAATAATAACAAATAACTAATCCTTAAACGGTCGCCTCTGTGTCCATTCCTTAGGTCTGATGTTCTGAATAAAGCGTTTGACAATGGAGTTAGTGATACTGTTGAGGTGCTTGACCATCAATTGATATTCCTGAGGCTCGGCACCCATGGTGCTTTTGATTTCCATGGCGGTACGTGCCAAGTCGATGCTTTTGGCGCCATCCTTAATCGAATCATCGAGCAGGCTGTACAGAACGTTCTGATAAAGCGCACAATCTCGGTTGTAATCGTAATTCAGGCCAACAAAACTTGCGTAATTGTGCTTCATTCCCTTGATGTAGGAATAGAACCCAATCAACTCATCCCCATCAAAATAACCTTTGATGATGAATCGGTCTTCGAGCGCGGCCTTCAAATCAACGAAGTAACGGGGATGAATGCTTACCATATGAAAATCTGCCCCAGCCTCCACGTTTTTAAAGAGTTGCATGATGGTGTCATTCCGCTCTTGAATATCATTGGCATTCAACTCGCGAAGCTGCAAATGCTCGGCTTGCTTACACGCTTTCTTAGCACGCACTCGGTACTTTGAACTGTAATCATTCATCGTATCGTCAAAACTCTTCCATTCTGGACGTATCGGTGAAACCATATTCGGTTGCACCGTAAACGAAGCAAAATCCGAATCTAGAATCTTAATCTGTTCATCAAGTTCTTTCTTAATGTCTTTTATCAGAACACATCGGATTTTCTTTCCTGAGCGGTTTGAATCTACAATCTTACGCCAAGCCTTGTCAACAATCATTGCCTGTTGCTCAAGTGAAAGTGTTTCTGAAAAATAAGCACCATGTTCTCCCGATTGCAGCAAGTTTCCTTGAATAAGCAACCGTGCTTTCACACTTTCTAAACTGGTAGCAATTACGCCTTTTGCCTTGCTGAAAAACGACTTCGTATCGCCTACCTTTTCAGTATCTACGTTCTTATCTAGGTTGGAAATGTGAACGTCTGTTTCCTGATAATAGAGGATGGCTACAGGCTCTTCTTGCCTGTAGACCATGATGTAATGGAAGCACATTCCCTTGTAAGGATGCTGCTCCAATGCGGCCAAATAAGGTGCTGAGAGCAGGTAATTGCCAATTTCATGCACTAATTTATTCCAATGAGCAGTTGGAAGGTCGAATGCTGATGTGAAATGCGCCAACGAGATGCCGCTTTCATCATTCGGGTCTTCGCATTGCTTACGCAATCCGCCAATTTTATCTCTTATGAAGTCGAGTGAAATTGCCATTCTAGCGATTAGTGATTAGCGACCAGAGACCAGAGACCAGTCGATGACGATTGCAAACTGCAGCAAACCACTTTTTTCGTTTTTCGTTTTCACTTACTACTTCCAAACTATTCGCTTTTCGCTATTGACTGGTCACTTTTATCAAGCATCAACTCCCGAACATATTTGACTGGAGCCGAGCCGAAAGAAAGGAATTCTTCGTGAAACGCTTTAAGGTTGAAATTATCGCCCTTTTGTGCTTTTAGCTCATCGCGCAGCTGCATTATCTCATAAAACCCAGTGAAATAACTACACAATTGAACTTGGCTTAAAGTTGCTCTGCGCCATTTGCCTTTGGCCTCAGCTTCTTGCTGAAACGCCTGATTCACCATCAAGTCCATCGCACTTTCTTCGGTCATGCCGTTTACGTGAATCGAATAGTCTAAGATGGTGTTACAAACCGTACGGAGGTTCCATTTGTAGTACATCAACCACATTTCTTGCGAATTGTTTCCGTAGCCTGCTTCGAGCATCATGCGCTCGGTGTAGACTGCCCAGCCTTCAATCATAGCCCCATTTCCGAATACGCTTTTGACCAAGCTTGGCGCTTGATTGGCATAAACCAACTGCGCGTAATGACCCGGAATGGCCTCGTGGATATTGAGAATCTGAAGGATGTATTTGTTGTACTCTCGCAGATAGCTTTCTGCTTCCGTATCTGTATAATTGGCCAAACTTCCAACATTATAATACGTATCTCCATACTTATCATACGGCCCTGGCGCAGAGATGGAAGCCCCCGCAACACCTGCCATATAAGCTGGCTCTTTGCGCACCACCAATGGTTTTTCAGGGTCGAGATAAAGTAGGTCGTTGTCCTTGACAAAAGATGTAAGGTCGGGTATTTGCGCCTCAATGGTGGCTTGAAAACTATCGCGATGGCAGTGCTTCAATGACAATAAGTCAATCATCTTTCTCACCGCCTTCAAACTATCCGTTGGCATCTTCTCCTTTGGGAAATAAGTAGGCCACAATTTTTGAGTGATTCCGAACATCTTGCCATGCAAATCGGACTTGGCAGCAACGGCCTTTCCAAAGATTTCCTCGGCAGAATAACTCGAAACAATCTCATGCTTAAATTTCTGTTCAAACAGCTCCTTCCCTATTCTGAAATCGCGGGCATTCTTGTCTAACGTTGGTTTTATCTCTTTCTCCAAGAAATCGATATAATCCTGAATGGCCATTTTGGCAAATTCGATATTGGTAAGGATGTTCTCCTTTTCTAAATGGTTTAGCTCCGAAGCATCTACACTATCTATCAACGATGAACCAAAAACCTCCAACGCGCCCTTATTCTGCATAATGGCTAGGTCGGTGTGCTGCACCGTTGGGTTCTTGATATTGGCTTTGGCTGCCGCGTAATACGCATCCAACTTCTCCATTTTGGCCGACATTACACGGAGTCTATCATCCAACGGAGCATAGCTTCCATTAATCATGATGCCGAAAGCTCCGCCTACATTGTAGCCAGAAGGATTCCATTCGTACCCTTTAAAAACCTCCGAATACCAGATGGTGGCCTCCAGTTGGTCGCGAATCATCATCAGGTCGGTAAGCTCGCTTTTCGTTAGTTTACTTTCATCAAACAACTTGAGCGAATCGAGGTAAGCATTGCAGAAAGCAACCTCCACCAGTCTGTTTTCTTCGGTTGGAGCAATCAACAGCGAATCATAATCGTGGAAACCGACATACGATGCCCAACCTGGATTCTGCTTCCAGAATTCAAGAATGAATCGGTCTTCAAACGATTTGAAGTCTTGCATTGTTGATTTTTTCTTGTCTCCGCAGGAAAATAAAAGAGCTGTGGCAATTAGTAAAAGAGAATATCTCATGGATGGAATTTGGGCAAAGATAGAGGAATGGTGGTTGGCGGTTAGTGGTTGAGGATTTTGGAATTGCGATTGACGAATTACGATTTTAGATTTTGAAGTCCGACATCTGATATCTTCACGCATGACATCTAAACTCCGATATCTCCTAACTTTGCACCTGTGCGAAACCTCTTCCCCTTATTAGTTTTCCTCCTTCTGTCGGTCAGTGCATGGGCGCAAGACGATGATTATTACAAGGAAGAACAGCAGCGCGCACCTGTTTCGGCTTCAGACCTAAAGGATCTTTACCGCTGGGGACCGAAATTCGGAATTGAGGCATTTGGCTCGGTTGGCTATTCACATTTCTACACTCCTAGCACCATATCTGCTGCCTTTACCAAGGCTACAGGAGGTTTCGGTTACGATGCTGGCATTGGTGGTCGCATTCGTATTTACCATAAACTGGCCATGGCTTTCGGCTTTCAGTTTTCGGGGCGTGGCTACAACATCGGCTTTCCGGCTTACGCAGAAGTTGACACGGGTACCGCGCCTAACCGTGGCACGGCAACAATTGATATTAACGTGGATGAAAAAGCCAACATAACCTACCTAGGTTTCTATATTAAGCCAGTTATTGAAATCAGTAGAAAGTTTCACTTGGCGGTGCTATTTCATCCCAGTTGGCAACTCAACTATAAGGGAACATCAACCCAAACAGTTATAGGGGGGCCATCTTCCTTTATAGGTTCTATAGGAACACTGCAAGACGAATCTTCGGTTGAAATAATTAAAAATCAATTTGAGTTGGGGTTGGAGCTTGCCTATAAATGGATGGTGGCACCTCAGTTTATTATGAAGCCGCACATCGGCATCAACTTCGCTACCAGTGGTATTTTTCATACTGGAGCCGAAATACCTACCCCGTTTGGTGGCTGGGAACAGAACCCATCTTTCTTGACGCTGCGCGTTGGTGTTATCCTCGAAACGGGTCTTTGGATGGATGAGCCTAAGACTGCGGTGGCGTATTGAGGCTATCTGACCACCCATTCCGCATTCCTTTCAGTATCCGTAGAAATTCGCAAGCAAGCGTAGGTTTACGTTAAATGAGTTGGCAGCCGTTCTTGCAGGTGCTACGTATCAATGGGTTGATTGCGATAACAATTACGCCTTCATTACGGGCGAAGATCAGCAGACTTTTACTGCAAGCGGTTCTGGCGAAGGGTGCTTTGGGGCAGGAGGTTCGCTTCGCTCAGGGGTGTTTTTTTTCACGCAGAAAAGAAGGAGATAATGAGAAAAGGAGATTCGCTGCGCTCATTTTTTTTCTCGCGAAGGCGCAAAGGGACGAATGCTTGGGGGATTTGGAGGTTAGTTAGAAACTGATTGTGTATTATTCCGCACAAGTGACGCTACGCTTAACACTTGCGCGAACGGTGCTGCCCTGAACGGGCATCATATACGAGCAAGGGGCATCGGCCTGCGCTAATGAGATAAAACGATACATTCATGGCCCTGAAAGGGTGTAATAACTGGAGACTGGAAGGGCTTGACGCATCAAACCCTAACAGCAAGGGCCTGATGCATAAAACCCTCACTAAAACCGCTTCCAAAGTGTGGCAAGCCCTACCATGCAAAAGATAGAAGTACCGCCAAGCACAAGGGCTAGGCTTGTATTGCCGTAAATGAACGAGCCCGTGGCGAAAAGTGCGGTATAAACCACCACACATCCCAAGAACATCCCCAGTACCTGCAAGGGGAGATTTCCAACAGCAGTTACTTCGTTGGAGCGGTAGTTTTTCCACCCAACAGTTGGGTTTACGTGCTTGGCAAATCCGCGAAGCGTTTCTTCTGTTTCGGGCTGCGTAAGAAAGGTAACGGTGAGCCAGCCTACGGTTGTAATGCCCACTCCTACCACCAATTTGAAGTTAGGTGGGACGAGGTTAGGCGCAATTACTTCAATCACAATGGCCACAATAAATGAAATGACCATGCCGCTGATTTCTGTCCAAGCATTGATGCGCCACCAGAACCAACGCAGGATAAAAATAAGGCCTGTGCCAGCTCCCACTTGCATCAAAATATTGAATGCCTGAAGCGCGTTGGTAAGCACCAACGCAAACAGCGCGGCCAAAATCATCAGTACAATGGTAGAAACCCTACCTACCCTCACCAGTTCTTGTTCGGTGGCTTCGGGCTTAATAAATCGCTGGTAAAAATCATTTACCACATACGAACTTCCCCAGTTGAGATGCGTGGAGATGGTGCTCATAAACGCGGCTGCCAACGAAGCAATCACCAATCCGAGCAATCCGGCTGGCAAGAACGTGAGCATGGCCGGATACGCAAGGTCATCGTTGATGATGCTGGCATCCACATTAGGGAACGCGACCTGAATACTATCGAGCGTTGGAAACACCACCACCGAGCATAAGGCGATAAGTATCCAAGGCCAAGGTCGCAACGCATAATGGGCAATATTGAAGAGCAGCGTGGCACCCATGGCGTGCTGTTCGTTTTTGGCAGCCAGCATACGCTGCGCGATGTAGCCACCTCCGCCAGGCTCAGCTCCGGGATACCACACACTCCACCATTGCACCGCAAGCGGAATAATGAGCAGCGGAATGAGGCTTTCGGTATCCGAGAAATCGGGAAGGAAATTGGTAAGCGAGGCCACTTCTGGCTTTGCCAACAGGTTTGTTAATCCTCCCACTTGTGGTAAATCTACTAGGTACACGGCCGCCCAAATGGTTCCGGCCATGGCAAGACTGAACTGAATAAAATCGGTGATGATAACGCCTCGCAGACCGCCCATCATACTATAGAGCACCGTTACCACCGAGGCAATAAGTAGGGTTTGATAAGGCGAAAGCCCGAGCATCACGCCTCCTATCTTCATGGCGGCCAAGCACACCGTGGCCATAATCATCACATTAAAGAATACGCCTAAATACAACGCCCGAAATCCGCGCAAAAAGGCGGCACTCTTGCCTCCGTACCTTATTTCGTAGAACTCAAGATCGGTGAGTAATCCGCTCCTGCGCCACAGCTTAGAATAGACGAATACCGTGAGCATTCCCGTAAGGAGAAACGCCCACCAAACCCAGTTGCCCGACACGCCATTCTTGCGCACAATGTCGGTTACGAGGTTTGGCGTGTCGGCCGAGAAGGTTGTTGCAACCATCGAAACGCCCAGCAACCACCACGGCATGTTGCGACCAGAAAGGAAGAATTCGGTTGAACTTGAGCCCGCTTTGCGCGAAACGAAGATTCCGACAATGAGTGAGACGATGAAAAAGGCCGCGATAATGGACCAGTCGAGGGTGGAGAGTTGCATGACGAAAAGTAACGGGAAGCTGTGCTTTATAACGGGTGGCGGCAGTCAATCTATCAACAGCCGATGTTGAGATCTGCGAAGCGCTGGGTATAAGCTTATCCTATTACATGGATAAACATTTTTTCAGCCACTGAAACACAGAATGCACAGAAGAAAAAAAGAAGCGAATTTTTCTATGAAACCCTCTGTGCATTCTGTGTTTCTGTGGCTATTCCATGTCAAGCCAAGTGCTATATAAATTCGAGGTTTGGACAAAGAGTCCAATCAGAGACGCGTTGGTCTTTGCAGAGCGGTTAACTCCTCCTTTCAACACGCCTCACAATTCCTAATTTTGCGACCTTCAAAAAAGAGATGATGAGCGAGATTGCAGCCAAGTACGACCCAACACAAACCGAAGACAAATGGTACAGCTACTGGATGGAGAAAGGGTACTTCCATTCTGAGCCGGACGAGCGCGAGGCGTACACCATTGTCATTCCGCCACCAAACGTAACGGGTGTGCTGCACATGGGCCACATGCTCAACAACACCATTCAGGATGTGTTGGTGCGCAGGGCGCGAATGCAAGGCAAGAATGCGTGCTGGGTTCCAGGAACCGACCATGCATCCATTGCCACAGAAGCCAAGGTTGTAAACAAGCTCAAAGAGCAAGGCATCAACAAGTGGGATCTTAGTCGTGAGGAATTTTTGGAGCATGCGTGGGAATGGACGCACAAGCATGGCGGCATTATCCTAGAGCAACTCAAGAAACTTGGCGCTTCGTGCGATTGGGAGCGCACGCGTTTCACGATGGAGGATGATATGAGCGATGCGGTTATTGATGTATTTATCGACCTGCACGCAAAGGGCCTCGTATATAAAGGTCACCGCATGGTAAACTGGGATCCTTCTGCCCTCACCGCGGTTTCAGACGAGGAAGTGAACCACAAAGAGGTTCAATCCAAGCTCTATTATGTGAGATATCAAGTGGAGGGCACGGAGGAATGGTTGACCATCGCCACCACGCGACCTGAGACCATTTTGGGTGATACTGCAATCTGTATCAACCCAAATGACGAACGATTTACCCATCTGCATGGCAAGCGCGCCATTGTTCCGATGGTAAACCGTAGCATCCCGATCATTCAGGATGAATATGTTGACATCGAATTCGGAACGGGTTGTTTGAAAGTGACACCAGCACACGATGAGAATGACTACAATCTTGGTAAGAAGCACAACCTCGAAACCATCGACATCCTCAACCCTAACGGAACATTGAGCGAGGCTGCTCAATTCTTCATTGGCGAAGACCGATTTGTTGTTCGTAAGAAGATTGCGAAGGAATTGGATGCGCTAGGCCACTTAGTAAAAGTGGATGAATACATGAACAAGGTTGGTTACTCGGAACGTACGGATGCGGTTATCGAACCACGGCTTTCTGAGCAGTGGTTTGTAAGTATGAAGAAGCTGGCCGAACCTGCGTTGGAGAATGTGGTTAATGGCAACATCCAGTTCCACCCAAGTAAGTTCATCAATACGTATAATCATTGGATGGAGAATGTGCGCGATTGGTGCATTAGCCGCCAGTTGTGGTGGGGACAACGTATTCCTGCTTGGTATGCTCCCAACGGAGAGTATGTGATTGCCAAAACGCTGGAAGAAGCGTTCGGAAAGCTGCAAGCGCAATTTCCTGAACTGCAACTTACCGACATTCGTCAAGATGAAGATGTGCTCGATACATGGTTCTCATCTTGGTTGTGGCCCATCTCGGTTTTCAATGGTTTCAAGGATCCAGACAACAAAGACATTCAATATTACTACCCAACAAACGACCTCGTTACCGCACCAGAGATACTCTTCTTTTGGGTAGCCCGAATGGTGATGGCTGGTTACGAATATCGCGGTGAGCTTCCGTTCAAAAACGTATATCTAACGGGCATTGTCCGCGATAAGCAAGGACGAAAAATGAGTAAGTCGTTGGGTAATTCTCCTGATCCAATCAGCCTCATCGAGCAATATGGTGCCGATGGTGTTCGTGTTGGAATGCTGCTTTCATCACCAGCAGGAAATGACCTTTTGTTTGACGAAGGATTGTGCCTCCAAGGAAGAAACTTCAGCAACAAGATTTGGAACTCGTTCCGACTAATAAAAGGTTGGGAAATTGACGAAACTCTGGCTCAACCTGCTGAGACCAAAATTGCCATAGAATGGTTCCGTTCACGCTTCAATCAAGAATTAGAAGTACTGAACAATCACTACGATAAGTTCCGTTTGAGCGATGCGCTCATGACCACCTACAAGATGGTGTGGGATGATTTCTGCTCGTGGTACCTCGAAATGGTGAAGCCAGAATACCAACAGCCAATTGATAGACTTACCTTGAATGCCACGGTAGATTTCTTGGAACAACTACTAAAGGTGCTGCATCCTTTTACCCCGTTCATCACAGAGGAAATCTGGGACCTGATGGGCGAACGTACTGAAAAAGACCGCATGATCATCTCTGCTTGGCCTGCCGTTGCACCTGTTGACAAAGACCTACTTGCTGGATTTGAATTGGCAGAGAAAGCCATCATGGAAATCCGCAGAATCAGAAATGAGAAACAGATTGCTCCAAAAGAGAAACTGCAACTTCTGATTAAAGGAGCAGATGACAGTAAGGGCTTGATGCATCAAGCCCTTACAAAGTTCAACCCAGTCATTCAAAAGCTTACCAATCTGGATTCCATTGCTTCGGCAACCGAGGCTCCCGCTTCTGCTGCTAGTTTCGTGGTTAAAGGCGTTGAGTTCTTCGTTCCCTTAGAAGGTTTGGTTGATGCGGGTGAGGAAAAGGAAAAGCTTCAGAAAGAGCTCGAATACACCAGGGGCTTCCTAAACTCTGTGGTAAAAAAGTTAAGCAACGAACGTTTTGTGGCTGGTGCTCCTGAGCAGGTTATCGCTATTGAGCGCAGCAAGCAGGCTGATGCAGAGGCGAAGATCAAGGCGTTGGAAGAGCAGTTGGCCACTAGTTAGGGTTCGATGCGTCAGCTAGTTGGGGTTCGATGCGTCAGCTAGTTAGGGTTCGATGCATCGAACCCTTACCTCATCGAAGTTAGGGTTCGATGCATCGAACCCTTACTACATCGAACCTTTTCCGTCCGTAACTTTCTCACCGAAAAAAAACTGATTCATGGGCGGAAACCGTCACACCATTCGTTTAGCGGGTTACGATTACACGGCAGATGGGTTTTACTTCTTCACGGCTGTCACAAAGGACCGTGCTCCGTGGTTCGGCCGTATCCTTGATGGAGAGATAAAACTTTCAGAAGCAGGCAAACTGGTATGGGAGGAATGGAAACACCCACCATCCGTGAAAGGCTGACCTTGGATGAATTCGTTATAATGCCAGATCACATCCACGGAATTTTGATTATTGGCAATCCAACTTTGCCGCTCGCAGGTTCGCCCTGGCCGCCCTTGGACGAACTCTACACTTCAAATTTCGGTGATAATGCCAATACATTAGGAGTCGTTATCGGTGGATTCAAGGCTGCATGTTCAAGAAAGATTAGAGCACATCATCCTGAATTTGCATGGACACGCAACTATTGGGAACGCATCATCAGAAGCTATGAAGAACTGAACACCTACAGGCTTTACATCAAGAACAATCCTTCTCGAACAGATGGCGGTTGATGTCTCGGCATGTTAGGGTTCGGCACCAAGTATGTTAGGGTTCGATGCATCGAACCCTTACTACATCGAATGTTAGGGTTCGATGCATCGAACCCTTACTACATCGAACCCTTACTACATCGAAAGCATGTGTTCGATGCATGAACCCTAACCGCATCACCTTACACGTAACCTCGAACCTTGTAACTCGCAAACCCAATCCATTCATGAATCAAACTTCTCCACTTAGAAAAGTTGTCTAAGGATGGTACAAGTAGATAATCCAGTTCCCAACGTCTGTTGCCAACTCCTTTCATAGAAGGATAAGCTTGCACAGATATTCCTTGTTTCTCAAAGCAAGCTTGTGCCCGTTTTATATGGGCTGATGAAGTGATAAGCAGGAACTTGTCCTCACCTGTTTGTTCTAATATCTCTTTAGAATAAAGCGCGTTCTCGTAGGTATTCAGACTGCGGTTCTCCACAAGAATGTCTTCTGCGGGAATTCCACACATGACGTACAGATCTTTGATGATTTCCGATTCCTTTGCCCAAGGCTCCATATAATTGGCAGGTCCACCAGCAATTAGAATCTTCTCAATCTTGCCTTTCCTATACAGTTGCAGCACCGAGAGATAACGGTCAGCATTCTTACCGTACTTCACCTTATCGTTCTCCTTATCGTGATACACGCCACCGCCAAGGACAATGGCCATTTTGATGTTGGGGTCGATGGCATCCAACGCAACCACCTCCACTTCCCAAAACCGAACAAACTCATCCACAATGAAAGAATTGGAAAAGACCAGAAGCAGACCCAAAGCCCAGCCAAGCAATCGCTTTCTCCTCTTCGGATTGTAAGTGAACCAAGCCAACAACAACAGAATCACAATCCATGTGAATGGATAGAGAAGAAATTCTGTACGCCTGATGAGGAACTGAAAGCTTAGTAGCATGACGCGTAAAGATGGTAAATCTTTGAGGTTAGGGTTCGATGTGGTTAGAGTTCGATGCATCAAACCCTAACTTGCACCATGGAATGGCAGAATTGGGCTGGTAATATTCGCTTCACTCCAAATGAGGTGGCGATGCCCGAAAGCACGCAGGATGTGGTCGACTTGGTAAAGTCAGGCCGGAAGATTCGTTGTATCGGTACAGGACATTCATGGAGCAGTTTGGTGCCATCGGATGATATTCTGATGGCAACCGATAATCTGAACAAGATTATTTCGATTGACACGGTGACCAACCTGGCCACGATTGAGGCTGGTGCGAAACTGGACAAACTCAATATTCAGCTCTGGAATGCTGGTTACGCCTTCTCTAATCTTGGTTCTATTGCACGACAAAGTTTGGCTGGCGCCATTTCTACCGCAACACATGGTTCTGGAATTCATCATCGGATCTTGGCTTCGCAAGTGCAACGATTTAAATTGGTGAAAGCCGATGGCGAAGCGCTAGAAATTGATAGAAAGAAAGATGCCGAACTTTTTCACTTATCTCTTGTCTCTCTTGGCTCTTTGGGCATCATCACCGAAATGACCATCGCGGTGGTTCCCAAATTCAATCTTCATGAGCGCTCTGGACTCATGGATTTTGAAGATGTGTGCGACAACATTCTCGAATGGGTGAAGCACGAAAATCACATCAAAATGTGGTGGTTTCCACATACCGATAAGATGATGGTCTATCGCTACAATACGACCTATCAACCTGAGAATGATAGCCGTTTTCGACAAAAATTCATGGACGAATGGGTGTCGGTTTATGCCTACAGAGCTATGCTTTGGTGGGCCAACCGAAAACCAATCCGAAGAAAATGGATCAACCAGCAAATTGTAAAAGGCATGCTGCCCGATGTGGATCGCATTGAACGCAGCTACAAGGTTTTTAACGTTCCAGAACCTCCCGTTCACCGCGAAACAGAATGGGCCTTTGATGTCAACCTCACTCCTACGCTACTCCGCCAATACAAGCAGATGGTCGAAGAAAAAGGTCACCTAATTAATTTCATTCAGGAAATAAGATTCGTGAAAGGCGATGATTTTGCGCTGAGTCCGTGCTATGGCCGCGATAGCGTTTACGTAGGAGCCTACAATGCCGACAACCGCGGTTGGGAAGAACTACTTTCTGACTTTGAACAGCTAGCCATCCAGCACAATGCCCGACCGCATTGGGGAAAGGAATTCACCGTGGGTTCTGATTATTTAAAATCTGTTTATCCAAAGTGGGATGAATTCAGGAAGCTTAGAAATGTGATGGATCCAAATTCACAGTTTTCGAATCCAATGCTAGCAGAATTGTTTTCTGACTAGCTACCCAACAACTTTTCCGTCATAGCTTCCTTCCAATCCTCAGGAATTGGAAGAGACTTGTTTGTCACGTAATCAAAGGCCACAATGATATTCGTGCCTTTGGCGGTTGGGCGCTCTCCGTTTTTGTCGGTTTTGGTAATGAGACATTCGAGCACCACGCTCTTTGTTCCTATTTTTCCAGCTCGCATATAGACTTTTACCTTGTCTTTTAGAAAAACGGGCTCCACGTAATCGATGGAAACGTGAGCAAGAATAAAACCCGTTTTCGACCAATCAATTTGTGGCAACAGTTTATCCGTAAAAGCCATTCGCCCTAGTTCCATCCAACTCAAATACACGGCATTGTTCACATGTCCCAACGCATCGGTATCGCCAAAGCGCACCTGTATATCAACCTCCACTTGAAATCCTTCCATTCTAACTTCTATCTCCTAAATTCTAACTCCTTTATGACGCAAACAACGGCAATCCGCTCATCATTTCGTTCACTTTCGTTTTCACTTCCGCAATCACACTCTCGCTTTCTGAATTTGTAATAACGCGATCCATCAGGTCAACAATCACTTTCACATCTTGTTCTTTCAAACCTCTAGTTGTAATGGCTGGCGTTCCAACGCGTATACCTGAGCTGATCATTGGTGGCTGGTCGTCAAACGGAACCATGTTCTTATTGACCGTGATGTCAGCTTTGCCCAAAGCAGCATCGGCATCTTTACCCGTTACACCTTTTGAGCGTAGGTCGATAAGCATGCAGTGATTATCCGTTCCACCCGAAATGATCTTGTAACCACGGGCAACAAATTCGTCAGCCATTGTGCTTGCATTCTTCACCATCTGAACACAGTATTCCAGATATTCGTCTGTTAGTGCTTCACCAAAAGCAACAGCCTTAGCAGCAATTACATGCTCCAAAGGTCCGCCCTGCATTCCCGGAAACACAGCGCTATTAAGAAGCATTCCCATGTTTTTCAATGTGCCCTTGCCAGTTGTCAATCCCCATGGATTATCGAAATTCTTACCCATCATAATCATTCCACCACGTGGTCCTCTGAGGGTTTTGTGCGTGGTAGTTGTAACGATGTGGCAATCCTCCATCGGATCATTCATCAATCCTCTGGCAATCAATCCAGATGGGTGAGAAATATCAGCCATCAATAGCGCGCCAACTTCATCTGCAATTGCTCGCATGCGCTTGTAATCCCAATCGCGACTATAGGCCGAAGCACCAGCGATAATCAATTTTGGCTTGCATTTTTTGGCAGTAACCTCCATTGCATCATAATCTACACGGCCAGTTTCACGATTAACTCCGTAGAAATTGGCGTTGTATAGAATTCCGCTGTAATTGACAGACGAACCGTGTGTCAAGTGACCTCCGTGAGATAGGTCAAATCCCAACATGGCATCGCCCGGTTTCAAACAGGCTAAGGCAACAGCCGAGTTGGCCGAAGCACCTGAATGCGGCTGCACGTTCACAAATTCGCAGTTGAAAAGCGTTTTTGCACGCTCTCTTGCCAAGTCTTCAACTTGATCAACGAACTCACATCCACCGTAATATCTTTTACCCGGAAGCCCTTCTGCATACTTGTTTGTAAGCACAGATCCCTGAGCATCCATCACCTGTTGGCTCACAAAATTCTCTGATGCAATCAGCTCAATTCCATCTAATTGACGGTGCTTTTCCTTCTCAATAAGGTCAAATATTTCTTTATCTCTTTTCATGGCGCGTTTCGAGTGATGTGAGTGATATTCCTACTTTCGTTCAGGAAACAAATTTATACGACCTCGGTTCAAATGAGCAATAGAATTACAGAGCTTTTCAACATAAAATATCCAATAATTCAGGCAGGTATGATTTGGTGCAGCGGCTGGCGATTGGCTAGTGCCGTTAGCAATGCTGGCGGACTCGGCATCATTGGTTCAGGTTCCATGTATCCTGAAGTTTTGCGAGAACACATTCAGAAATGTAAAGCAGCCACAAACAAGCCGTTCGCAGTAAACATCCCATTGCTTTATCCAGATATTGAGAAGCATATTCAAATCATTATCGAAGAGAAGGTTCCGATTGTTTTCTCATCCGCTGGAAGCGCCAAAAAATGGACATCATTATTGAAAGAAAATGGCATAATCGTAGTTCATGTAGTTGCAAGTTCAGTCTTGGCTAAGAAGGTTGAAGATGCTGGTTGCGATGCCGTTGTTGCAGAAGGGTTTGAAGCTGGAGGACACAACGGCCGAGAAGAAACCACAACCATGGTGCTTATTCCGCAAGTGGTAAATGCCGTAAAAATTCCTGTGATAGCCGCAGGTGGAATCGGAACTGGCCGAAGTATGGCTGCAGCTTTTGCTTTGGGTGCGGAAGGCGTTCAGATAGGCAGTCGTTTTGTGGCTTCGCCCGAAAGTTCTGGACATGAATATTTTAAGCAAGCAATTATTGCTGCGAAAGAAGGCGATACCAAACTGAGCATGAAGAAACTGGTTCCTGTGCGTTTGCTCAAAAACAAGTTCTTTCAAGAAGTTGAAGCAATGGAAAATCGAGGCGCGGAAGGCGGAGAATTATTGGAACTTCTAGGTAGAGCCCGTTCCAAAAAAGGAATGTTTGAAGGAGATATGGAAGACGGTGAACTAGAAATTGGACAGATTTCTGGTTACATCGATGCCATGAAACCAGCAGGAGATATTGTAAAAGAAATTGTAGACGAATTCAATTCGGTTAGCGAACAATTGGGAAGCCTGCGGCTTTGATTGGAACGCGGATAGCGCGGATTGCCGCTGAATTCTTTGCGGATTTATAGCCATTTTTTGGTCAATTCGTCCACTTCAGATTGCGAATAGGCACGACCTTCGGCCACATCCTTCAATCCCTCTTCGACTGCTTTCCGTTCAGCTTCAGAAAGCCGATAAACCTCATCCGACTCTTCTACCGTACTCAACATATTAAGAATATGCTTTAGATAGTTCTCGTCTTCAATCGAACTAATCTTCTTTATGATTGCTTCCTTTGTTCCCATTGCGATATAAAGTTACGCTTGTGACTTGAAACTCGAAACTTGTAACACACAAAAATGAAAAAACTGACATTCAGAAACGGAGACCAACTAGATATTCTCGGACTAGGAACTTGGAAATCAAAACCAGGAGAAGTGGCTGAGGCCGTTCGTTCAGCTATCAAAATAGGCTACCGCCATTTCGATTGCGC
>Ga0209702_10005445_pt1 | contig 17312 bp, 18 predicted proteins | sample FRY01_FD_187210 | JGI IMG/M metagenome (GOLD analysis project Ga0209702, IMG submission 187210) | Freshwater microbial communities from Lake Fryxell liftoff mats and glacier meltwater in Antarctica - FRY-01 (SPAdes) (version 2) | ecosystem: Environmental > Aquatic > Freshwater > Ice > Glacier...
TGAGCGCTTGAGTGAACTAAGAATTATTTCGGTGATCAGTAATTCATTAGGACGACGAGTGGGACCCTGTGCCGTTATTTGCAGTCCGATTGGGTTTGCAATCAGTGTTGACCGCAGGCGAATACACAATGACGCAATATCTCGACTGGGATCACTTGTTGGTTTGTATCCGTCAACAACCGGACTTAGCGCACGATCGCCAACTTCCCGAAGCAGGTCATCACGGTCGGCAAAATGTCGATACACCGCAGTGGGATCAACGCCGAGTTTGTCTCCAAGGGCCCGCATTGAGAAAGTTGCGGCCCCGCTCTCGGCCACGAGCTCGAATGTTGCCTCACAAATTGCGTCACGAGAGAGCTTCGCCGGTCGACCTACTCGTTTACTAGTGCTCACGCTGCTAGGTTACCGCTGCAATCCTGCACCAGCATTTTTACCAAATGCCACCCTGTCTAGGAAAGCTCCAACTAGAGCATCCGCTCGAAGTGAGGCCTGGGGACTCTCCCGACGAGTTTGCTCTAGCATGACGTGCGGATCCTGATTGTCTTCGATGATAAGCCGACCCGCGTCATCGGCTATCCACGCTTCCAAGGCTTCCCCATTCAGTTCTGGGTGAAATTGCAGTGCCAGATTCTTGCGAAGGACGAATGCCTGTGAGGACTTTGCCGTCCTTGCGATCTCGCGCGCCTGCGGCGGCAAGACCCACCGGTCATAGTGAAATTGAAACCAAGGACCCTCACTCACTAGCTCTGGTTCATCCGTTTCAACAGTTGTCCAGCCAATCTCGGTTTCGGTTTCGGTTTCGGGTGAATGTTCGACGCTGCCACCGTGCGCACGCGCCAGCAACTGACCACCAAAGCAGATTCCAAATACCGGAGTACCAACTCGATCAGCTTGACGCAACCATTCCAATTCTGGCTGTAGCCACTTGCCTATCTTCTCGTCATCCCATGCGCCCCAAGGAGCACCCATCGGGATCAACACATCAAATTCACTTGGGTCAGGGAATGTGAAGTCGACATTTGGACTATCGCGCCTCTCACCTGGAACCACCAGCACATGTTCAACTTCAAAACCCCTGGTTTTAAAGGCTTCGGCAATCGGACCGGCAGGGCTCACGTGGTTGTGTTCGACGATTAACGCTTTCATTTAACTCCTCACGACAATTCAGCGACCCGCTTGTGAGTTGCGAAATGAATTTCGCCCAATCTTAAGGAACGTCTTCGGTGAACCTCTTGACAGGGTTGCCACGACTCACTGTCGCAAGCCTTCATTCAATTTAGCTGGAATCAAGGCATTCTTGAAACTTGTGCAAGTTGCGACTCAATTTGGTTCTTCACAGCGATTAAGGATCGCAAGTATCGTGGAATGTCAGCCCGAAACGTGGGGGCGCAGATCGAAATCGCTCCCAATCCAATTCGGTCGTCACCCAATACCGGTACTGCCACAGCGGTGTAGCCGGTCGTTAACTCTTCACTTTCAATTGCGTAGCCTTGTCTCTGAACTTCTTGGATCTTCTCGCGCAATAATTTTGGATTGGTAATTGTCCTAGGAGTCATTCGCTTAAGTCCTTTTTCAATCACCGCGTCAAGAACGAGTGGGGAACTAAAGGCCAAGAGGACTTTGCCGGTGGCGGAACAATGAAGATCAGCGCGACCCGCGGTTCGAGTTGGCTTTGGGTTTTGGGTAAACCCCGTTTCTTTTTCAATGAACAGACCCTCTAATCCGTCAAGCACTGCCAAGTGGACCGTCTCCTTTGTGCTTACTTGGAGACTACTTATATAGGGGTGAACTTTTTCCCGAAAAACTCTAATTCGTGGGACTCGTGAGCCAAGCTCGAATAGTCGAATTCCCAATTGATAACCGCCGGAGCCTGACTTTTCTAACACGCCCCATACATTCAGAACCTGGAGTACCCGGTAAACTGACGTCTTTGGAATCCCAGAACGCCGAGCAATTTCGGTTAGAGACAGCGAATTGTCATCCATGCCGAATACTTCCAAAATTAGTCGTGCTTTGCCTAAAACACTATTGGGATCTAGGTCATGGGACTCGGGGTAGAGATCATGAACATTGTTGTGCGCAGAAACTGTCACGTTTGCCTCCTGTTTCGCCGAACTAACCAACTACTTCGCGTGGACCACTCAGTGAAACAATAATCAGTACTCCATGACTAAATTCGATTAAATACATTCCTATTCTAATGTCTGGAAGGAACTTTGTGGGCGGAGTACTTGATTCACGGCTATCACTAGAGGGAAGCAGCAGGACGGTCCCCCATCTCTTACTTTCCGCGGCACAACAATTCGGCGACAGAGTCTCCATTACTGACGGCGCACGGATTCTCAGTTTTATTGATCTTCCAACAGTGGCTGCCCAAGTTGGAAACTACCTGCTGCGTAATGGCATTGAACCCGGCGATCGCGTGATCGTAATTGCTGAGAATCGCCTAGACACGTTAGAAATACTATTTGGTTGCTCATGGATCGGCGCTACGCTCGTGCCAATTAATCCCGCCACGCCAGCAGAACAACTGTCCTACTTTATCGACTACATTGAACCAAGTATTATTTTCGTTGAGCGGGGGTACGACTACCAGGTAGTTTCTAACGAAATTGCGGTCTTGGAGCTCGCCCCAATCGATCTAGTACATACAAGCTCGCCGACTCCGACACTTTGGCAAGGCGAAGACACCCTGCTACCCCCCGCGCCAGTCACGCCTGAAAGTCCACTCACAATTCTCTTAACTTCGGGCACAACAGGAATTTCCAAAGGAGTGGTCTGCCCCCATGCCCAATTCTTGGCCTGGGGTGAATCGGTCGGTTCGATGCTTGACCTTGGCCCGAATGATATTTCCTACACGTGCTTACCACTTTTTCACACGAACGCGCTCAATGCTGCATTCCAATGCTTGATATCAGGCGCCACGTTTCACATTGGGCCAAGGTTTTCCTCGTCTAATTTTTGGCAGCGACATATAGACGCCAAAGCGACCACGAGTTTCCTGCTTGGAGCGATGGTCAGTATGTTGCTAAATACTCCCGAATCCGATCGGGATCAGAGGCATACTGTTACCCGAATCTTGGCACCAGGAACACCTGAAGGCCCTTTGTTGGCATTTGAAAGTCGTTTTGGATCGGTCTTGGTTGAAGGACACGGTATGACCGAAACTAACGCCTCATTGGGGACACCGTTTGGTCTACGGAAACTTGGATACATGGGAAAGGTGATGGCTGGGTTTGAAGCCGATGTTGTCGACGAGTTCGATTCTCATGTCCCCGATGGCGAGCCAGGTGAGTTAGTCTTGAGGTCCAGCACGCCATTTGCCTTTGCGACCGGATACTGGCGCTTGCCTGAGGTAACGGTTGCCGCGAATAGGAACCAGTGGTTTCATACAGGGGATCGTGTTGTAAAAGACGATGGATGGTTTAGATTTTTGGATCGGATTAAAGACGTAATCCGCCGACGTGGTGAAAATATCTCCGCATGGGAAGTCGAACGTGTTCTAGATTCCCACGAACTCGTGACTCGTTCTGCAGTGGTCCCGGTCCCCTCAGAGCTCGGCGAAGACGAGGTGATGGCCTTCGTGATTGTCGCTGCAAGGAGTCAACCGGATCCAGAATCACTTCGCGCATGGTGTCGCGTGAGTCTCCCTCCATTCGCCCTACCAAGATATTTTGAGTTCGTGGATGAACTCCCCTTGACAGAAACCGGCAAGGTCCGTAAACAACTGCTGCGCGATCGCGGTGTCAGTGAGATAACGTGGGATGCAAATGATTCAACAACCGCCTAGTCAGCTCCGTGAAGTATTTCTGATTGGCACTGGTCAAACAGACTTTGTTCCCTCTCACCGCGCCGAGCAGACCACCCATGAACTGCTCTACCGAGCGGCAGTTGAAGCACTCAACGACGCCGGTTTGACTTTTGCGGATCTTGACGGACTGGCCATTTCGTCTTTCACAGTTGCCCCTGATCACAGTATCGATCTCGCAGTTCGTTGGAATATCAAGCCGCAGTGGCTCATGGATTCATGTCTGGGTGGTGCTTCAGGAAATGACATGATTCAGCACGCTCAGCAAGCGATCTCTAGCGGTTCTGCTCAACGAATCTTGGTTGTTTCTGGAGACCATTTTGCGGGGGATGACTTCAAGGATCTCGTTGAAAATTACAACATGTCTGCACGAACAAACTTTGCCCAAATGCCAGGAATGTCGCCCAACACCCTTTTCGCCATGCTTACGAGCAATCAAATGAGAGTCTACGGTCTAACCAAATCAGACTACGGGAGCCTCGTAGTTCGACAACGTGACTGGGCTGCTGAAAACCGGCACGCGGCTTACCGCAAGCCACTTTCATTGACTGACTACCTTAGTTCCCCAGTAATCGCTGACCCCCTTTCTCGCTATGACTGCGTACCAGTTGTGTCAGGAGCGAGCGCGATTGTTCTCAGTGCAGATAAGTGTGCCGGAAAGTCAGTCCGAGTTCTTTCCTCACATGCTCAGCACAATCCAGACAATCAAGATTCGGACGGCCTAAGTACTGGTCTCGCGCAAGTTCTGCCCAAAATTTGGCAACAGAGCGGTTACACAATTGCTGACATCGATGTTCTGTCCGTATACGACGATTACCCAGCTATTGTGATTGCCCAACTTATGGATATTGGACTTTTGCCTAAAGTCGATGTTTCCGAGTCACTGGCTCGACTACTCGCCTCTCAACAACCGTACATAAATTCGTCCGGAGGCCAACTATCCGCTGGACAGGCTGGCGCGGGCGCCGGCTTACAAGGAGTTGTTGAAGTCGCCCGAGCACTCACCGATCAGGGCCCGATTGCTACGCACGGTAGCCGAGTAGGACTCGTATGCGGATACGGCATGGTGACGTACCGCTACGGTTCGTGTTCCAATGCCACAATTTTGGAGAGAGCATGATGACCGATTGCACAAAATGTCATTGGTCCGGGATGCCGGCGAGAGAGACCTGCCCACGGTGTCACAATTCACAGTGGGGTGACGTCGATGCATTAGCGGGAACCATTGTGGAGACCACCAAAGTTACTCGCTCATTTGGTGGAGATCTTGATCCCGCCCAACCCTATGCACTCATTGAAGTAAAAGCCGGTGGTTTTCGAATAACGCACAACGCTCACGAACTTGAAGTTGGTACATCCGTCACCGTTGATCAGGCTATGAACATTAATCCGATCAAAAATTTAGACGCTTAGTTTTGGTTACTCACGATTCCCAAGAAATCAGCGATTGCCTCCGGAGGCGCAGGTCTAAAGGTTGAACGACGGCTCGGCCGAACACCCGACACCTGATTGATCCGCGTAGTCATTTGCGCCCATTCAAGTGCAATAAGTACGCTGGGAACGATAGGAACTCCATCAATTTCAAATCCCTTTTCATGTGCACTGGCCATTCCAAACAACCCGCCGGCTGGGACTAACACATCAGCACCTAATGCAATCAATTCATGGGCTTGTGTTACAAAACGTTCACGTAAAATCTGATACCCCTCCGGTTCAAAGGCCCTTTCAAATTCACCCAGAGTGGCTTGAAGGGCTCTGACTCCTGCAATGCGATCACCCAATCCACGCGTCTCCGCCTGCTCTAGATGAATGGAATCAAAGACACTATCCACCGAAACGAGTCCCAGTTTGCGGCCGAGATGGGCAGACCAAAGTAGAACCGACTCACCTAAACCGATGACGGGAATTTCCACCGCCGTGCGGGCCTCGTAGAGGCCAGGTTCCTGGAAGTGTCCGATGACAAAAGCGTCATATCCCGATTCCTGCGCCGCAATAGCAGCGACCACGACTTGAACCGCACCACGCAACTCGCTTAGCCGCGACCATCCTCGAGCGGGTGGATCCATCCCGAGGACGTCTACCTGAACTCCAGGCAGTGAATTGTCATTGAGATATTTTTGTAACGAATTCAGGTAGATTGCAGAGGTTTGATTACTTACCAAGCTTTGCCAGCAAATCTTCATCGCTACTCCTTTTCCGATCCAGCGTGGTCATGGATTTCTGGGGCTTCCGAACACATGCAGCGTACGCCCATTTCAATCCACTCTTCGCCCACCCAATTAGGGTGCCGTTCTCGAGCAAGCCGATAAACCTGTTCTACTATTTGTTCCTCACCCAGTCGTGCGGCATGTCGTGACCAAACCTCAGCCTGCAAGAATTCCAAGTAGGCAAGCACTTCCGTGAGCAATCCTTGACCTGAAACCCGCCCATGCCCCGGGATTATCAAAGAGTCCCCCGCTGCCAAGAGCCCCTTCATCACGTTAATCCAGCGTGCGCCTGAGACATCAACATCTTCAGGAGGGAACCAGGGAAAAATTGAAAACTGCGACTCTTCCACGAGGTCACCGCAAAAGACTGCGCCAACGTCTGGGACTCGAATTACTTGATCACCCTTTGTGTGCGCCCGTCCTGTCGCATGCATTGTCACAATGCGTCCGCCAAGGTCGAGTGAATACTCACTGTCGTAGACCACAGATGGTTTAACAAATGTTACGTCGACCAATTCATTCGCGACTGTTTCGCCAAAGGTCCTAAAAAAGTCTAGATATCCTGGACCCTTTTCAACCATGTCAGCTTGCTGCGATTTATTCATGAGGATGGTGGCATGCCCACTAAATACTGAACTACCAAATGCATGCTCCGGGTGAAAGTGAGTTGTTGTGACGAAAATTTCCCGCCCACTCGCTATTTCTTCCACTGCGGACAGAACATTCTGGGCATTGCGTTTACCCATTCCAGTATCCACGACGAGCACCGCATCCCGTCCACCGATGACACCAATATTCGGGACCAACGGAACACCTTGATCGGGAATTACGTAGATATCTTTGGCAATGGACTCAATGGATCCGGTGTTGACAATTGGTGCTGGGGGTTGGATGTCTGCCATTAGCTTTCTCCTTTTTTAGGACTGTTTCCAGGCAATTGGTTGCGTTATATTTCCGGCAACACTTGACTGCAACTGCTGAGCCGCCAACAAGACCTCAAAATCATGATGAGGATTGCCAACTAATTGCACACCTACCGGAAGGTGGCCTTCCATTGCAGTAGGCACGACACATGATGGTAGTCCGCTCAATGCAATCGCGAAAGCCTGAGCAAAAGCTTCTACGTCATAATCATCTGAATCAGAACCTGGTAGTCGGTCATGCAATGGAGCCGGCCCACTTGCAACCGGAACCAATGCCACATCAATTTCGGAAACCGTCCTACGTATTCCGCCACGATATTCCTTGAGGCGCTTCAAAGCCTCCAAGTACTGATCTATAGTCGAGCGTTTGGAGCGCAAGGATTCGAGCAAGCCACCGAACTCCTCTGTGTGTCGTCCTTGCGCTGTCGCAGTGTTTATTCTTACTAACGCTCCACCATCAGGTGCCATCAATCCGAATGCAAGGTCAACTGCCAGGCTCGAATCCCAGGGAGAGATCTCAACAAGCTCCGCCCCTTGATCTTGGAATGTCTGTGCAGCAACTTCAAGCGCCATCCGTGTTCGCGGGAAATTGGATTTCAATGCACTCGAAGGTAGCACGCCCACTTTGATTCTCTTACGTCTCAAAGACTGGCGCTGTCTGACTAATGGGTGCACGAATGGATCTTCAGGGTCGACTCCGGCGATCAGGTCCAGGATCAAATCGAGATCTTCGGCATAACGACCCATCGGCCCAATCGTAGAAATATCTCCCATACCCGTTTGCTTTGTGGTTGGCCAAGTTCCAGCTTCAGAAACTACTCCTGCGGTTGGCCTTAGTCCGGCCGTTCCACAAAAGTGCGCGGGCACTCGAATTGAATTGAAACCGTCCGACCCCAACCCAAAAGGAGCGCCATGTACGGCATGCAGTGCTGCTTCGCCACCTGAGGATCCCCCCGGTGAACGCTCCAGGTCATAAGGGTTATTTGTACGTCCGTGCAATTCACTATGTGTTTGGGCGGACCAGGTGTATTCCGGAGTTGCGGTTTTGCATATTGGGATCCCCCCGGCCGCACGCAGCCGAGAGACAGCGGTTGCGTCTTTATCCGCAATGATGTTTTCTCGTGCATAGGATCCGGAGCGCCATGGCCAATCCGCGACAGCGATAGAGTCTTTAACGCTAAATGGAATACCCAGGAGTGGAGAATCATTTCCCGATCTGCGGTTACGGTCAGCAGATCTTGCCTGCGCCAAGACTTCTTCCGCATCAACATGCACCACAGCGTTAATGATTGATGAGCTTTCAATTCGGGCTAAGAATGCGGTGCAAATTTCCTCCGAACTGGTCTCACGAGAATGCATCAATGCCAACAGTTTCCGTACTGGCAGATCAATCAAATCATGCATGACTTTCGCTCCTACTAAATTGGGAAATAACGCGTGAAAACTCTGCCGGTTCCTCTAAAGGTGGGCAATGAGCTGAATCTGTAAAGACATGAAGGCCACCCATCAGAGCATTTGAAGCGATCCAATCACCCAATTCAACTGGCCAATAAGGGTCCTGTTGACTATAAGCGGCAAGAACCGGAACTTTCAAATTTCGCACCGTATCTCTGTGATCAACGAGACCTTGGTTTCGAACCAAATCGAGAGCGATTGCTACCGGAGTCTGCCAAGCTGCATATTCCAATAATGGTAACATTCCTTGATTCTTGGGCAGCAAAGATTCTGCAAGGAAACTGCTTTGATTCGTGGGCCAGTTCTCACTTAGACCCGCAATATATTCTGAAAGCTTTTCGTCAGAGAGTCCAAATGGGAAATCAGGGGTACTTAAAAGTCGCAGAGGCCCGTTCATTAAGACGATTCGTCCTATCCGGGACGTATCCTGGCTTGCCGCACTGAGGACCGTCGTGCACCCCATCGACCAACCAACTACCGTGGCGCTTTGGACCGAGTGCAAGTCGAGGATGCTCAGCAAATCGGCTCCGAGCAGTGAAAAGTCGTAGGAGCATTCTGGTTTGTCTGACTCACCCGTTCCGCGCTGATCAAATGCGTGAACCCGAAATTCAGCAGATAGTCGGTTGATCGCCTGGTCAAAAAGTCGGTGGCTTTGCTTCCACCCATGCACCAAAACGAGATCAGGTCCATTGCCTCGAACCGTGTACCGAATCCGCGTTCCATCGGCTAGTTCCGTGAAAGACATGTTGCGTTACCTGTGCGAATCTTTTTCGCTAATAGCTTGTCGCGCAGTTTCCATGGCTACCGACGATCGTGGGTAGCCAGCATAATTTGAAACCATAAGTATTGTGGCTTCGATATCGTCAACACTTGCTCCATTATCGACTGCCCAGGTAACGTGTCCCGACAGGCGCTCCTGGACCCCCCCTAAAGTTGCAAGGATTGCGATGACAATGAGACTTCGTTCACGCATCGACAATGGTCCCTCTTGCCACACTCGCCCGCCTGATGCTTCGAAAGCTTCGTCGGCAAATGCACTTCCAAACTGAGTTTCGAAGAGCACCCTCGCCTCTTCAGGGGCACAACCAAACTGAGAGGCATACACCTCAAGACCTTTGCGTCGGCGCTCGGTGGAATCCGGTGCATCGCTCATGCCGGTCCCGCAACCGGCAACTCATGTTTCTCTTTGCGGAAAGAGATTCCTTTACGCTGAACGTAATCCAAAGCAATCGCTCCAATGAGAATTGCACCTGTAATTATTTGTTGCCAAGAGCTGTCCACGCCCGCCACAGATAGGCCGTTTTGCAAAACCCCAAGGAAAAGCACACCCACAACGGTGCCGCTAACACCACCAACGCCGCCGCTAAATGAAGTCCCTCCAAGGAGCACTGCGGCGGCGGCACTAAACACTAAGTTTTCGCCCACTTGCGGACTGGCCGCCCCGATCCGTGCGTCTTGTAAGACCGCAGCTAGCGCGGCAAGGCCACCGGAAATTGCATACACCGCAATAATCGTTCTCGAGGTCCGAATCCCAGACAGTCGGGCGGCCTCACTATTTCCACCAACGGCATAAATATCACGGCCGAAAAACGTAAACTTTTGAACATAGAGCATGACTAAATAAGTTCCCAGCATAAGCCAAACTGGGTTCGGAATACCGAGGCTGCTACCGAACGCAAGCGAGTCAAGGAACGGAGAAATAACCTGTGTGGTCTTACTTCCTGACCACAAGTTAGTCATCCCACGGAACAAGATGAGCGAACCCAATGTCACAACAAGGAATGACAATCCAAGCCTACCGATTAGCGCACCATTGACCAAGCCGCCGAGTGCTGCGCCGAGTGCAACGGTTGCCACGATTGCAATCGAAACCGGCAAGCCGGCATCATTTATGAACCAACCCAGTGCTACACCTGTTAGGGCGAGCATAGAACCAATAGAAAGGTCAAAGCCACCGCAGAGCATGACGAAAGTCAATCCCATTGCAGCGATCCATAGAATTGATGAAGACGTCAAAATCGCACTTATGTTCCCACCCGTCAAAAATTTATCTTGAGAGGATGAAAAGAAGATTATCATGGCAATAAGAACTACCAAGACAACGAAGTAACGCTGCCGAATTAGGGAACTCACAAATTTCTCCTTACAATCTTAGGCATGGCCCATAGCCATTTTCAAAATGATGTCTTCATTCGCTTGCTCCCTATCAACCAACCCCACAACTTGACCCGCATGCATCACCAAGATTCGATCACACAGTGCGAGGAGTTCTGGTACTTCAGAGGAACTGACTAAAATACTCATGCCTTGGTCTCGCTGCTTCAACAAGATCCGGTATATCTCCGCCTTAGCCCCAACGTCAACCCCCCGCGTGGGCTCATCAAGTACCAAAATTTCCGGCTGGGTGCCAATCCATTTAGACAGCAAGACCTTCTGTTGGTTACCGCCGCTGAGTCTAACAACGGGTGAATCTATTGATTCGGTCACAATATTGAATTGGTTAATGCACTCCGTCACGAAGGAAACAGCATCAGTTGGTCGGGGTGGTTTGAATCTGGCACGAATTGAGGTGCTGGCCATGATTGCATTTTCTAGAACGCTCATTTCCAGGACCAAACCATTTATTTTTCGATCGCCGGGAACAAAAGCAATTCGTTGCCGCATGGCACTTGGCGGGTTTCGAAGTTCAGTAACTTGCCCGCGAACTGAGATCTCACCCTCGTACTTTGGATGAATTCCAAAAATGGATTCAACTATTTCCGAATGCCCCGCGCCAACCAAACCGGCAATTCCCAAAATTTCACCACGGCCAAGCGAAAAGGAAACGTTATCGTACTTTCGTTCAAGACTTACTTTCGAGAAAGTCAAAATAGGCTCTAAGTTTTCTCCCGGGGATGTATCAACTGAAAAATTACTTAATTCTCTACCCAACATGTCTGCGATCACGCGATCAGGTGTGTACTCACCTGTCTGTCCACTTGATACTCGATCGCCATCTCTTAGGACAGTGATCCGATCACTTAGGTCGAACACCTCCTTCATACGGTGCGAAATGAAGACAATCGCGACACCTGAAGCACGAAGGGCCGAAACTGCTTTGAACAAAGACTCCACTTCGTGGGTCGAGAGTGAACTGGTTGGCTCGTCCAGAATCAGGACCTTCATGTCTCCAGAGATAGCGCGTGCGATTTCAACTATTTGAGCTTGCCCGGGCGGGAGATCAGCGACGACGGTATCCACACTGGTATTGCATTCGAGTACTTCCAGAATCTCCGCCGCACGTTGTCGTGTTTTCGCCCAGTTGATACCTAGAGGCCCCCGTATTTTTGATGCGCCCATCATGATGTTTTCCGCCACACTGAGTTCTCGAACCAGACTGCGTTCTTGGGTTACCGTCGCAATTCCGGCCCGTAACGACTCAACTGGGCTGCGGAAATTGGCGGGAAGTCCTCTCATCTGGACCAAACCACCATCTGGTTTTATCTGGGCAGACAGAACCTTTAGTAGCGTTGATTTGCCTGACCCATTTTCTCCGCACAGAGCGTGCACTTCACCCGCGTACAACTCAATGCTTACGCCTTTGAGCGCTCTCACACCGCCGTAGGCCTTGCTGATGTTTACGGCTTGCATCAGAACAGATGTGGGATTCATAGAATCATGATCGTTAATTTCTTACTCCTTTCATGTCTATGAATCCCACCTCTGTGTAGTACACGCTCGGATACTGATTAACCAGCGTTGGCCATTTCTGTAATCTGATCTGACCAAGGCTTGGCATCTGCCACGTTTTCGCTCGTTAGCAATTTGGGATCTCCCGCACGAACTGTCTTGGGAATTGTCTTTCCTTGATTCAAGTTGTAGAGGCCCCAGGCTGCAAATTTACCCATGCTTGGTGCATCAAGTTGAATCGTGTAATTGATGCGGCCACCGCTGACGGCTTCAAACCCATCGGAGCCACCGTTTTGCCCACCGAAAACCAGACCTTCTTTGCCTTGAGCTCGCGCTCCAGCACTGGCTCCAACGGCTGACGGATCGTTATAGGCAATCACGCCGGAAATATCTGGGTAGTTCGCTAGGAGTTCAGTTCCAGCAATTTCACCACCAGCGATGTCGTCAGTCTGATTGGAAACATTGCCTGCAACAGTCAGTCCGAAAGCGGTTGCCCACTTTTTCGCTTGCTCAATTGAGAACACAATTGAGGGAACAGCGATTGCGAAGTCCATCGTTCCAACCGAGGCACCAGGTCCAACCAGGCTTGCCATTTGCCCGGCACCTAGGAACGCTGCTTCATCACGGCGTTGCAGAATCTGGCTGTCGTAATCGCCAATGTCGTCACTTGTGAAATTCTCATCAATTGAAATCAATGCAATTCCAGCTGCTTTAGCTTTTGCTAGCGCAGGCTTCATAGCATTTGGATCAAGCGCGAAAACAAAGATTCCGTCGACGCCCTGTGCGATCAATTGATCAAGTTGCCCAACTTGTTCATCGACGCTGCCTTTACCATCAAGCACCAATACTGAGCCGCCGAGTTCTTGGGCAGCGAGCGTCATGGACTCTCCCAGTGTGTCCAGGAACTCGTTGCCACCAACGGGGTTGAGGTATGCCAATTTGAAGTCACCTGCTTCGGGTGCGTCATAGCCAACAGGGATCTCTGATTCTGGAGATTCAAATACGACTGCTGGAGCTGCACTTTCGGGCGCGGCTTCTGTTGTTTCAGCGGGTGTCGTTTCAGCGACAGATGCATCCGTGGAATTATCGGTGCTGCTGCAACCTGAGACAACGAGTGCAAACGCAGCAATTCCAGCTGCACATACTGTTGTTCTTTTCATACCCTGTCCTTTTCCTATTGACCGGAGCAACTCCGGGGTAACGAATCTCTTAGGGGACCAAGTATTGGGCTGCGTTCTTAGATAAGTGATCAAAGTTGTTCCACTCACCGGAATTAGTGTCAAGCATATATCAAATTGTGACTTTCCCCGGATCTGGCGAAGCTAAGAGTCGAATGAAATATATGCCCGGCCACGTATTTTTCCCGATTGCACATCAGCTTGCGCAGCATGAATATTGGTAGGCGAATACCCAGCCATATGCAGGTGTAGGCGACCGGCAAGAAGTTCCTGTGCAAGAAGTTGTGAAACCTCTCGCGCTCGCACTTCGCGGTTCAACATATTGACGGGAACAACAGTAGTGTCGCTAAGAATCCATCCCGGTACACCAATATCAACAGCACTTCCTGCGGCATAGCCCACTAAGGCGACAATCCCCCCTTGTTTGACTCTGCTGAGACGCTCTGAAAATCCATTGCCTGCCACTGTGTCAACCACTAAGTCGAATTGGCTCAACACCTCACCATCCACGGCAGCGCAATAGTCCGAAATCTCTACGCTATTTAAGTGCGGAGGTAAAGGTGATTGCGTATCTCGGCTCATCCCTACCACTCGCGCCCCTGCATTAATACACATCTCTGCCGTTAGTGAACCAACTGCTCCTCGCACCCCGGTCACCAACACGGTGGAGTCGGAGGAAATCTTGCCAATGTCATGCACGGCGATGAATGCAGTAGTGGTGGGTACGAAGAAGCCAGCGGCCAACTGGAAGTCGAGACCCTGCGGAATGGGCATGAGAGCTTGATCGCTCACGCAAACATATTCGGCCCAGGTACCGTTGCTAAAAACTCCCACTCCTGCACCGCGAATTACTACGCCTGTCCCTGGAGCTAGCGAATCAGACTCCACGACAACTCCAGCAGCTTCAACGCCGGGAATGTAGGGAAGTTCAGGATGCACGCCTAAGGATCCCGTTGAGATGGTGCTATCCAAATGGCCCACGACTGCAGCTTTGACTCGGATCAAGGAATCGCCTTTACTCCGCTGAGGTTCACTCCTCTGATGAATCGCGACTTTTCCACCGATCTCACTAACGACCAATGCGAGCATAGGTATCTTCCTCACTTTGAGAGCAATAATTGTCTAGAGTAGAAACGACAGGCTAACGCTTTACGTTAAGGACGGTGTAATGGAATTGTTGCGTGGTTACGCGCAAACTGAATTGGGACAGTTGCACTTCTGCGAGATGGGCCACGGTTCACCGCTCATTTTGCTGCACCAAACACCGCGTTCCATGGATGAATTCGCTGACGTTTTGCCGCTTTTTGCACAGCAGCACAGGTCAATCGCTATGGACATGATTGGCTTTGGATTGAGCCCAAGCGTATCAGAGTCACATAGCATCGAAAGAATGTCCGATGGGGTTTTGGCTCTAGTGGATTGGCTTGGAATTGATGAGTTCTCTCTCCTTGGCCACCACACTGGTGGGGCCGTGGCTATTGAAACGGCTGCACGGCTTGGTAACAGGGTTTCCCGCCTGGTGTTATCAAGTGCCCCCTTTACTGGCAAGGAGTTCAGAGAGAAACATGCAGACGGCCCAGGCGTTGATGTAGCGGACACTGAATCGGGTGGAAGTCATCTAATTGAGCTGTGGTCGCTACGTGCGCCTTTCTACCCGACCGAGAGACCCGACATTCTTAATCGTTATATTCGCGATGCTCTCGCGCCCGGCGTCGATCCTCAAGAAGGTCACCTCGCTTGTTCGCGCTACCTCATGGAAGATCGAATCGAGAAGGTCCTCTCGCCCACGCTTCTGTTGGGAGCCGGTCTTGATAACTTTGCATTGCCAGAAATCCCAGTACTTCAGACTGCCCTCAAAAATGCCGCCTGGGTGCAAGTCGAAACCATCTCCCAAGGGCGGATCCCACTCATGGAAGAGTTTCCCGGCGAAGTAGCCGCTGCCGTTTTACCATTTCTCGCTCGGGTACCACCGAGTTAAGAACGTGACGCTTCGTAGCTCATCCATGCACTCAACAACCAACGAGTGCCCCAATCTCACGAAAGAAAGACGTACGCCGATGAGATGGACAAAGACGACGCGACCAAGCGCTTTCCCCGAAGAAGCCGCCGAGATTAAAGCTTGGGTGCTCACCAACGTCCGAGGCACCGTTCAGGCGGACATTCTCAAAGAGGATCAGGGCCAGAACACGTGCATCTTTTCCACGGAGTTCGCCCTGCGCTGCATGGGCGACGTCCAGCAATGGTTCATCGATAATCAGGTGCGCAATTTCTATTCGGTGTCCATCTCCGGTTACCACATCGCCGAAGCCGGGGCGAACCCGATTTCGCAACTGGCCTTCACCCTCGCCAATGGTTTCACCTATGTTGAGGCGTACCTCGCTCGCGGCATGAAGGTGGAGGACTTCGCTCCCAACTTTTCGTTCTTCTTCTCGAACGGCATTGATGCCGAGTACACGGTGCTCGGCAGAGTCGCTCGCCGGATCTGGGCAATCGCGATGCGCGAGCGCTACGGTGCGGATGAGCGCAGCCAGAAACTCAAGTACCACGTCCAAACATCCGGCTGGTCGCTGCACGCGCAAGAGATGGACTTCAACGACATCCGCACCACGTTGCAAGCACTGTGCGCAATCAATGACAACTGCAACTCCCTTCACACCAACGCTTACGACGAGGCAGTAACGACCCCCAGTTCACACTCGGTCCGGCGCGCTCTCGCAATCCAGCTGATCATCGACCAAGAGTGGGGGCTGTCCAAGAACGAGAATCCGCTCCAGGGTTCGTACATCGTTGACGATCTCACAAACCTCGTTGAGGAAGCCGTACTCATCGAGTTCGAACGGATCTCTGATCGGGGAGGTGTCCTGGGTGCGATGGAAACCGGCTACCGGCGCGGGCGGATCCAGGACGAGTCCATGCTCTATGAACGCAGAAAGCATGACGGATCACTGCCCATTATTGGCGTGAACACCTTTCTCAATCCCAATGACACGGTTGACGTTCAGACCGTGGAATTGGCGCGGGCCAGCGAAGAAGAGAAACGCTCGCAGGTGGAGCGGCTGGCTGCTTTCCACGAAAAGCATCGCGTCGATGCAGAGCCCGCACTTGCGAGATTAAAGGACGATGCTTCATCGGGACGTAGTACTTTTGCCTCTCTGATGGAAGCCGTTCAAGTTTGCTCCATGGGACAAATCACCTCGGCCTTTTTCGAAGTCGGCGGCCAATACCGTCGCAACATCTGACCAACCAATGAGGCACCTAAATGGGGGAATTTGTGACGACCAATCGGACACTTGACAGCGACCCGATCGACGAGGCGCGACGCCAGTGGGTGAACCATGGCTGGACCGAGGCTGCGGACGGCATGGCAGCAGTGACCTCGATCGTGCGGGTGCAGCAAATCATGTTGCACCGCATCGACGCGGTCCTGCGACCATTGGAGCTCACCTTCGCGCGATACGAAATCCTCACACTCCTTTCTTTCACCAAGCGTGGTTCCCTGCCGATGACGCGGATGGGTGCCCTGCTGCAGGTACACCCCACAAGTGTCACCAGTGCTGTGGACCGATTAGAAGCGCAGGGTTTCGTCGAGCGGCTACCACACCCATCGGATCGGCGTGCCGTTCTGGCATCCATCACCGAGTCTGGGCGCCAGCGTTCTGCAGCCGCTACGACCGCTCTGAACGCAGAAGTATTCGAACAACCCGGAATCACTGCGCAACAGATCGATACGCTGCTGGGCATCCTGCGCACGATGCGCACCAACGCTGGCGGTTTCTGAACCCCCCATCCCCAGCTGGGGCCACGTCGTGGCAATCGCGCTCGCCACGAATGGATGCCACAGTGTCGCTGCTAATCCACGGCTGGCCAGGTTCAGCCATCGATGTAACCGCGGACCTGAGGGACCGGGACCAGTCATGCGCGGAAAAATTCCCAAGCGGTGAGTTAATTAATGTCCTAGATTGGGGAAGGAATGCAGCGCTGACCTAGTTGTTAGCATGCTATGAGAGTTCCATCGAGGGAAGAGGCACCGCCATGCAGTTGATTCAAGCAACACAGGAACACGGAATTTTGC
>Ga0209702_10005447_pt1 | contig 17310 bp, 21 predicted proteins | sample FRY01_FD_187210 | JGI IMG/M metagenome (GOLD analysis project Ga0209702, IMG submission 187210) | Freshwater microbial communities from Lake Fryxell liftoff mats and glacier meltwater in Antarctica - FRY-01 (SPAdes) (version 2) | ecosystem: Environmental > Aquatic > Freshwater > Ice > Glacier...
CCACGTGACATACACCAGCCGGCCAGCGTCATTGGTAATCAACTTTCGGCCGGGATACCGAGTCACCGAAAGACCGCCGTCGAAAGCGACAATACGGTCATAGACCGCGAGCGTATCCGGATCATATTCCAGAAGAACCGACGATGCAGACGCCGGCCCTGATCCGAGCGTTGAGACAAACAGTCGTCCCTCCGCTGGGATCGTCGCGACGCCCATCGGATGCGCTGCGCTGCTGTCTTCGTGCAGTGATGCTGCGCTGGCCAGAATAGAGCCATCGTGGCTGACCTTGTGAATGTAGCCCAGTTCACCGCCCGAATTGCGCGAGTACACCACGTAGATGCCCGTCGAATCGACGCGCATGGCGGCGGTTTTTGAACTGTGTTTGCCCGCTGTGAACGACGGGGAAAAGCTGATCACCCACGCCGACGCACCCTGAACGATCTTCCTGAGCTTCAGCGTTGACGCAAGGCCTTCGGTGTAGATCACGTAGACCGGATCGTTGCAGAAGTTTCCGCAGATTTTCAGATTGCCGTTGTCATCGATCAGGAACTTCCCGTCCGCAGCGCCGCTACAGCCGATTTCGGCCTCGCCGTTGGCACCCATCCATCGCGCAAGCCGGTCGAGCCATCGAGGACGATGGAGCGATGCTGATGGCATCACAAAGCGTGGGCATGTCAGCGAGGTCATGGGCATGCCTCCACGCCGATCGTCTCATTCGCGCTGTGTAGCACCAACTGCACAGAACTGATTTGCCATGAGTAGTAAGCCAATCCGTTTTTTCCATCACCAGAAACCATCACACCCTTGGCCGGGCGCTGCTGTTCAGGCGTCGCCAGCGCGGCGAGCGTTTGGTCGTCCTCGTCTTTGACGGTGTAGGTAAAGCTGCACTGCGTTGTTTTGTTGCCAGCCGATCCGCCATCATTCGTTAGCTTCACGCGGAACACCTCGCCGAGCCTGCGCGGCCCCGTGAAGAACCAGAACTCGTTGCCTTCGTCGTCGATCATCAGTTGCGGAAAGACATAGAACTGAATGTCGGGCGACAATCCCTGGTAGAGGCCGACCATGCGATGCACGTCGAACAATTCAGCCTTGTTGCCAACTTCGTCGTCCCACGTCAGGCCGCCGGGTTTGTCGATCCAGCCACCCATGCTGCCGTCCCATATCTGCTCAACCCCATCGTAAAACCCATCGCTCGTTCCTACAGCCGTGATCTTGGCGACGCGCGTGTAATTAGCCTGCGGAAATGGCACGAAAACCGAAACAGTGCCATCGCCGGGGTTATTCGCCCTTGCCGCACCCGCCCCGCGAACCGTGCGCAGCGCGCCGCCGACGTTCTGGTTCAACCAGTCGGCGTCGATGATGTCGCCCGGACTCAAAGGCTTGAACGGCTCGATCAACTGATTACCCTCGAATATCCAGCATGAAAAGAATCTGACTGATTTCGCCAATGACCGCCGTGCCGGTCGCGGCGTCGGTGATGGCGATGGTCACGCGCACATCCAGCCAGTCGCCCGCCACCAGCGATGCATCGGTGATCGTGAAATCCACATTCGCCTTGGTCAGTGAGTTCATGGTTGTCGCGGCCGTCGTACATAGATCGGCCCCAACAGCGCCGTCGCCATCGGCCTCGTAGCACTGAACGTCCACGGTAGCGGTCCCGTCTGAAATAGTCGTAATCATGCCGGCGCGAACGCGAAGAACCACTGTCTCGTTGTCGTCGTACTCCGGTGGCATCTGGAACAGGAAACGTCCGTACTGCGTGACCGTCGTTGCCTTACCGTCCGAGCTTTGCACCGTCGGCGCATCCGTGCCGAACGTGCCGGTGATCAGGCCCAGATCGTCGGAGGTCGCGGCTGACGGCAGAAACGACGTGATGGCGTCGTGGACGCGCAGCGTGGTCAACGGCACGACATAAGGCTGGCTGGTGTCTTGCGCCAGTTTCGACCGCGCAATTACCGCGTCCGCCTTGATGTTAGCGTTGGTGACGGAAGCGGTCGCCATGTTCAAGGAACCGGTAACCGTCAATTCTCCCTTGACCAGCAGTGCATCGTTGATAACCGACATGATTCAATCTCCTAGTAAGGCGGGATCGTAAACGTGATTGCGTCGTGCATGAGAAACCGATGAAACGTCGTCGAGTTCTTCTGCTGATGCTGCTCGTACCAGCCTTCTCGGCGATAGCCGTACCCGTAGGTGCCGCGATAGACGAGCGACCCGTCCACGACAAACCCGCGCACTCGTGGGGCGAAAAACACCAGCGTATAGGCCGCGAACGTCGTTCCGCCGATGCCAAAGGCGTTGTCGTTGACATGATCCACCATGTCCTGCACCGGAATGGTCAACACCGTGGTCGTCACCTCGAACGGAATGATCAGTCGCCAGTACAGAATGTCGCGCGCCCACTGCGACGTGGACTGGCTTTCAAGGTCTATGCTGTTTGGCGCAACCGCGTTGTTCAGCGTGCCGCTCGTCAGCGCGCCATTCCACATCAGTTGCATGTAGGCAGGGGCGATGTCGATAAGTAGCTGCGATTCGCTGGTGTTCACGCTGCTGGCGCGCCTGCGATATCGCTCACGATGAATGCGATGGCCAGCGTCGAGTTTCTTGATTTCCACTGTCTGGATCGGAAGCACTTGCCCGCCAGCACCCAACACGGACAAGGCGACAGCCCCGGAGTTGGCGATCATCGCTTCGACGGTTTCGGCCCCGGATTTGCTGTAATGCGTGCGCGTCAACGACTCGAACGAATCGTCTTGATACGACCGAGTGTAGACCGTGCCGCTGGCGAGATTGTTCAAGTCCTGATAATCAGCCACCTGCCGCCCTCATGTAAACGCCGTATTCGCGTATGTGGTTGATGTCGGCCCCGATGTCTTCTAGCAAGCGGTGAACGTCCTTCAAGGTCTTGGCGAAGTCGTCGCCCATGCCGCCTTGCTGCTGTGATTCCTGCTGTGCCTGCGCCGGTTGCGGTTGCTGCGCCGCCGCCTGTTCGCTTTGAAACTCGTCGAAGTTCTGCCGGCGCTGGCCCTGCTGTTCACGCTGAAACTGAACGTCCTGGTACTGCTTCTGATTCGCGCGATGGTCTACATCGCTTTGCTCGTCGTCGGTAAGTTCCTCGTCCTTGGCCTGCTTGGTTCGCCCGCGCTGGAACGCCAGTTCGTCACCGCGCTTGCCCGTAGTCGGCGTGTACGCGGGCTTGGCTGGCCCTGGTGATGGTTCCTGCTTTGGCTCAACGCGCTCCGTGTGCGACGGATCGTCAGTGCCCACCGCATCCATGCGCTGCGACGACGTGGCCTGTGACGCGTCTTCGGCAAGGCGTTCAAATTCAGGCGGCTTGCCATGTGCCGCTTTTTCGTCGGCAATAGGCTCTTGGTGCTGTTGTTTCAGCGACGTTTTAGGCTTGGCCTGTTCACGTCGTTCGTCAGCGATGAACTCCTGACGCCCACTGCTTATTGAGTCGTCTTCCCGCTGCTGACGCTGTGCCGGTGCGTTCGCAGGCGGCTGTGCTGCCGCTGGTGGCGTCGTAGCGGGATTCCCGGCGGAAACCGGCTTCCCGGTGGGCTTGCTTGCCGGCGTGGACACAGGCGGCTCTACGCCGTCCCTGAGCGTGCCGTTGTCGTTCACCTGATCGACAGGGCCGACGAAACGCTGCCTTGCTGGCGCGCCTGGGGCGCGCTCTTCCGGTTCATCGTCGGGCGCTGGCGCTGCACTGGCTGGCGGATCGACAGGGGGCTTGTTGCCAGAACCCATCCGAAATGTGTACGACTCATCGCCGTCGGGAAAGAACCCGCTGGGCTGGTTGAGAATGTCCGAGGCGGCTTTGTTGATGTCCGCTTCGGCTGGCGGCGGGTCGTCATTTGACTGCCGGCCACGCTCGTACTCGGCCATCACACGCGCGTCGCGGGCAAGTGATGAGTCGGGGGCAAGTGATGGCAGATCGTTCTTGTCATGCAGGTCCGCACCATCGCCTTGCACCGATGGAATTTCATCGGCTCGGCTTGGAAAGCTGGGACGACCCTGCTTGTCCTTCTCGTATTCTTCGTGCGGTAGAAATTTGTCTGCCATGTTTCATGTTTTCTTACGCGACTGCGAGACTACCGCGAAACTGTCGGCGAACCGTCACCGATCCGCCCGATGTGTACTGATTGCTGATCGTGATGCCGTGGTTGATGACGTTGCCGGAAAACGCAGGCCCGCCAGAGTTAACCACCGTCATTGTGCCTTCGGGCGGCGCAGTCGTCGTGACGGTATCGAACTCCACATAAGTCGATGTGGTTGTATTTCCCGACATCAGGAAGAAAACCTGAACCGGGACAGGACCGCCAACCGCCTTGGGTACGCCGATCCGCATGTGGCGCACCCGGCACGTCACCGGCGCAGCATCGGTGATAACAACCGTCCCAAGCGTTGACAACGTGATCGTGAGAGTACCGCCGACGTACAGGTGGCTCGTCGCACCAGTAGCCCAGCCACGCACGTTGCCGAAGATGTCGCCCAGCCGTGGTTGCCATTGCTGGGCAGTATCCGCCGCAGAGCCGGTTGTCCCGGTGACGTTGACCAAGCCCCATGATCGGCTGATCGTAAAGTCCGCCTGCTTGAACAGCGGATCGACGGCAAATTGAAAGATCGAGACTTGCGCCAGACCAAGTGCCGCACAATTCGCCTGCAAGCCGGAAATGTCCACCTGCGCCAAACCAGCACAATACTCCGTCGCGGTCATCGCCAACGCAGCGGTTGTGTTGGTCAGCGGCCAGTCGGTTTCGATCTGCACGTCGGTAAACAGCGTGCCGTCGTCGCCCGGTGCGGTGAATGTCGCGGTCTGTGACTTGGAAAATGCCATTGCGAATATCCTTCGTTATGCCGCTTGACGCGGGATGCTTTCACTACCCGGAAGGTTCTTCATGCCGTTGTATGGGTGCGGACGCGGAATCCCACTGTCAACGCCACATCGACGCGCCAGTTCTTCACGAAACTGGAAGTAGTACGCCAGCCCCTTCTGCGCCCAGTTGTTTCCGTTGTCCTGTCCATACACCATCGCGGCGGCAGCGCCAGTCCATAGCGGGGCGCGCAGGTGACGCGACGGGATGTTCAACTCCACATCCGATGTCTGACCCGGTGTCCAATCGACAAACGCAGGTCGCCACGACAATGTCATCGCATACGCCTGATCGCACAGCGGCCACCAGTGCCATAGGTCGTCAGCCTCGGGCGCGATGAACTGCGGCTGTCCAGTCTGCACCGGGTAGGCTTCATGCCGTCGGCGCAGGAAATGAAAGTCAACCCGCTTGACCCGCGTATAGCCGATCCGGCAGTGATCCACCGCCAATGCCAGCAGGTCGCCCAGCCCGGTCTGCTCGGCAAGGTTCGCCTTGCTCGATCCAGACGGCAGCGATGCTTCGCGTGTTTCGTGGATACAGCCGGTGTACTCCACCAGATCATTGCACGCCATTTGGATTGCGCGGTCGATAAGGTCGTCGGTAAAGGTTGCGTCATTTACCCAAAGTGACGAAGTTTTCACGAGTTTACGTGCTTGTGTTAACAGCATGTTTACGACACCAGAATAAGTCGCACGTCAATATCGCCAACTGTGTCTGCAACGTTTCGAGCGCACGTGATCTTGTCAATCACATCCAGCGTGCTTAAAGCGCCGTTGGTATGGACTATGTTTAGAATGTCGTCAGCACACAACTCAAAAGGCTGGTTGGCTGGAATCAGAAACGAACTGTAGAGCGGGGTTCCAGCGCTGTCCTCGATCAACTCAAGGATCGCCGCGCCGTTGGTCTCAAACAGAAGGTAGTCGAAGTCGGTGACGGCTGACGTAGTGGCGTCCCACAACGTCGTCTTGACGTAGTTGTCAGCAATCGTCACGCGGGCTTCGTGGATATCGTCACCCGCACACGTCACCAGCAGCGGGCTATCGCCATCCCTGAACGACGAACGCGCAATAACCTTGCCATCGTCGTCCAACACTTCCACTACCGGCGATCTGCGAACATAAAAAGTCATGTGATGAATCCTTAAGCTCTTGCAATGGCCACATCAGCCGACGGGTCATACCAGCCGCGATAGCCCCGTTTTCGACCACGACTCAATACGCCGCCTTCCATCTGCCCCAAATTGCCCTGCGCCATCGCGTCGGCTAGTTTCAAGCGGCGGAGCATTGACGACTGTTCGATCGGTTCAACCGCTTCGGAGAATGTCATGGCGGGACTTGCGGCGGAACGTGCAAAGGCACGCACCAATTCAACCAGCAGCATTTCCATCTTGGCAGGCACGTTGGCCACCTGTTGAGGAAGCAGTAGCGTCGTCCATGTGTTGCGCCCGTTCACGACAATCTGATCGCCCGCCGAAGCGGCCGGGAACAACGCAAGCCGTGGCCCACGCGGCGGACTCTGACTGTCAGGCTGATCGGGGTATTCCAGTGCGGTCCAGAACGATGTGCCGACGCTGGTAGCGCTCGACGCACGAAACCCCGCGATGATCTCACTGGTGGTCAGGAACACGTCGCGCCCGGAGTTGTTCGCTGCCTGAACGCTGATGATGTGATCCAAGTCGCCGGGAAGGTCGGCGTAGGTCTGTCCTGCGCCAAGCGTGATCGTGACGCTCGGGCGCTTGCGCCACTGCCACTCGTGCATGTCGAACAGGTATTGACCCGCCTGATTGCACAGCGTCGCGTCGTCCCAGCGCGCATCGTGATCCTCGCCGAGAATCGACGTGAAGGCGTCAACAAGATGCATCAGCGTTAGGCTCATAAGTCAATCTCACGGAATGTTCGCAAGGCGGCCCACAGCGGCGCTGGTGTGGCGATACGCGACGTTCGCGCCAGCGCCGGTACCAAGGTCAAAGCCAATTTCGATCTTCTTAAAGCCCATCGTGATGACACGAACCAGTGCCGGATGGTTGGCGGCGGTAGCGCTCTTAATCATGACCAGGTTGTCGTCGAAGGTCGTGCCGACTTCCGCAACGGTATCGACCAGCAACTCCGTCGTTGCACCGATGGCCGATCCCGCTACACCGTCCATCGTGCAGAGCGTGCAGGTGATCTGGCCAACCAGATACGGAACCCACAGCGGGGTATCGTTGTCAAGAAGCTGAACCTCGTCCCACAAGGCGATCTGGGCAACGAAGGTTTCATCGTTGGCATCGGTGCCGAAGAACAGCAGGTCGGTCGTCGTACCCGAACACGGAACGACGACCTTGTTGGTGGTGGGCGCAGAGGAACTGTCGATGGTGACGGGTTCGGTTGCGGTCACGTCCAGCGCCGGGACCGCAGAGGTCATCGTGCTGTACGTGGTCAGGCCGCGAACCCAGCCGCCTCGCATGTAATCGCTTTGGTTCATAACGTGACTCCTTCAGTGTGTGGCGTCACGCACGACTATGATATTCGATAAGTGACCCATGTATTCGCCGCAGTACGACGCGATCGGAACATGCCAGCGCTGCCAGTGATGCCACCGGTAGACACATGCCCGGACTGAACGATGGGATTGCCAACGAGCGTGTGACCAGACGCAGTAGTCAGCGTTCCCGTGTCAGCCGCAGCCGCCGAGAGGTTCATGATCGACCAGTCGATGGACTGACCAACGGCAAAGCTGGCGGGCATACCCGTGTCCATTGCCGTACCGGTATCAACCGTCAGGGCAACCGTAGCGCCGACGGTGTGCGTCAGGGTCACGATGCCGGTCAGGATGTCGGCGATCGTAATGGTGGCCACGCCGGTTTCAGCGGTGGGCGTACCCTGAACCTGATGGACTACGCCGTCACGGATGACAGCGCCGTCAACCGCCACGCCTGACCCTGCCGTTGCCTCGGCAAGTGTGCTTGCGGCGATCGTGGGTGACGCAAACCACGTTGCGTTGCCTTCGAGCCAGTCTTTGATGAGTGCTAATGTTCCTGCGGGTGATGGCATGTCAATTCCTTTCGTATGGGTGTGATTACTTCTGACGCCGACCCAGTCGCGTAACACGTCGTTCTGGTTTCTTCTCGTCAGCCGCATTAGACGCGGCCACGGGTTTTACAGTTGGCTTGGGATCAGGCTCCACCGCTTGGAGTTCAACCTGCTGGACAACCTTCGGCTCGTCAACGACAAGTGCCTCGTTGCTGATGGCGATTTCTTCGCCGTTGTGCAGCACGTAACACGTCTTGCCCGATGCGGGTCGCAGGTACTCAACATGCCCAAGCGTCTTGTGAAGCATCGTGATCCTTATCAGTCAAGGCCGTTCGGCCCGGTTAAGGGACGAACGGGGTAAGTCGTTGTGACTAGCGAGCCTGTTTGACGTAAATCCAGTCAACCAGCATCTGCTTGGCAGCAGCGGCGTTGTTCTGGATGCTGAACGTCGGGGTGATGGCGTCGTCGATCGGGACGTTGGCGGTCGTTTCCGAACGCTTAACGCCGTTGACGTAGTGCTTGACCCGAAGATCGGTCGCCGACTTGGCGATGACCTCGAACGACAGGATGAGCGGAGTGTCGTCCACGTAGTCGATGGTCGTATCGGTCACGGTGTAGGCCGCCGTGGTGGTCCAGTCGGTCATGGCGTTGCCAGTGAACGAATGGATCGACGCACCGCCAGCGTTGAGCAGGCCCGGCGTGGACGCCTCGTACGAACCGAAGCCGATGGCCTCGGTCACGCCAGCCAGAACCGTTGTGTCGGTCGTGGCCAGGCCCATGAACCAGTCAATGGAGGTCAGCGGCGCTGCCGCAGCCGTAAATTTCAGGCGTGCGGCAAACACCAGTGGCTTGCCAACCTGAATCTTGTAGCCTTCGCCGTTGAGTTGGAACTCGTACTTGTCGTTGTCGCCGGTGTCGGTGGTGACGTGCAGCCAGCCACCGGGTTCATCGTCGGCAATGGTGATCGTGCCATCGTTGGTTTCCGTCACCAACCACTCGCCAACGTCAGCCGTCTTGTCAATCTTCGTGCCGCCACCGCCCGTAGGGGTATAGCCGCCGAGAAGCCAGTCCTCGAAGTACACCACGTCAGGGTTCAGCGGGCTGCCTTGAAGTCGTGCCGGATGTGAAAACGGGTCGAATCCCATGTCAATGCTCCTGTTGAGTTAAACCATTTCTGATCTACGACGCTGAATTACACATCAGCGAAGTGCCACGATCACGCGGCCGAGAGAAATCCGTGGCGACGGCGAGATCGGTTAAAGATTTGCAACCAATTGTCAAACCAAACGACTCTGGTGTCGGGTTTCTCGGCCCAGTCCATCGGCTTGCTCTTGTCCATCCACTTGTCCGTGTGGCAGATGAGCTTGATGAAGTCACCGTGAAGGAACACGAAGCCGGGCTGGCCAGCAGTGAACGTGCTCTGGTCGTCGAAGCCTTCGCAGGCTTTCACGCGGATGCCCAGGAACGACGCATCGCCATACGCGGGGTCTTGAGCACCAGCGCGGGTGATGTCGTTGTTGGCGCGAACGGCCTTCATGTAGTCCCGGCGACCTTCGCGGTTCGTCAAGACCACGACCTGTTTGAAGTCCGAGTCGGTGAAGTCTTTGGGATCGCCCGACGCCTGCTCAGGACGTTTGAACCGAACAAGCTGGCTCATGGCGTCGAAGCCCGCGATGATGCCGGTGTCCTGATCCATCGGTGTAGCGAATGTGTAGGTCGCGGCCTGATTGCGCCAGTTGCTTTCCGTGGTCGGGTTGATGCCCTGAACCGTGGTGTAGCCAGGGGGGGCAAGTCCGTCGCTGGTGATGGTCGAGAAGATGCTGTGCGGTTCCTGCCCGCCGTCAGCTTCCATCTGGTCGTTGGAAGCCGCAGCCACGAACAAGCGCTCCATCTTCGTGTACAGGTTCGAGTAGGCCGCCTGGTACTTGATGTCTCGCAGTTTCTTGAACTGATGGAACCGTGAGTCACGGGTGATGCTCGAATCTCCGCCGTTCTTCATGATCTCATGTTCATTCCACTCCACGTAGCTGCGAACCTGTCGCCACGGCACCGTGATGGTGGATGTGAACTGCTGGTTGACGATCGTTCCGGTTTCGCCGGGCAGATAGGTCTGTGCCGCGTCACCATCAGAGAAGATCACCACGTCGTTGATGGACGTGCCGCCTTTGACTTCCTTCTTGGAACGGCTCAGGAAGTCGTACGCTTCGTAGTTGCGAAGTGATGCGTCGTTGACGACCATGTCGGACGAAAACGGGTGCGACGGGCCGGTGGTGTTGAAAAAGTCCTCGAATGCGCTTAGTGCTACTCCAGCCATTGCTGGTTACTCCATAGGGGGTTAGGCTCGATCAGCTTGCGCGTTTCCCGTAATGTCTTTCGTCAATTTTCAGGAAGTTGGCACGTTCGCGCTGTTCGCGGGTGAGTTGTTCCGCACCGGACTTTCCGGCCGGTCTTGGATTGCTCACGCCGTTCTTGCGCATCTTGCTGCGGTCGAGCATTTGGTTCTTTATGTCTTGGTGGGTCGTATTGGAAAACTCCCACCGCGCCGCTTCTTCAAACGCCTGCGCGATGGTCTTGTACTGTCCGGTTGAGACAAGGATGTTGTAGCGATCCACAACTTTGCCAAACGCTGCGTCATCGGCAAGATGCTGATACTTGTCGGTCATGCGGGTACGAAGGGTGTCGATTTGCGCACTGACCAGATCGGCCTTGACGTAGCCCATTTCCTGCTGGTGACGCTGCTCCAATTCCGCCAACGCCTTCTGGAACTGCCCGGTGGCCTGATCCAGCGTGGCCTGCGCGACCTTGGTGGCGATGATGCCCAGCGGCTCCTTGAGGTCGGCGAATTGGCCGTCCTGCTCCATGTCGAAGGCTTCCACATCGAGCACTTCGCCGATCGCGGCCATGAGCGAATCACTCAATGCCGTGGCAACTGGTGGTGCAGCCGCCTTTTCAGGGGCTTCTTCTTCGTCGCCCGGCTCGCCTTGGCGGACCTTGTTGCCGTAACTGTCGCCGTCGCGCTGCTGCTTTGCCAGTTTCAGGCCCGCTTGGACAAACCAGTGCGGATCGTCCTGAAACTGCTTGGTCATCCGGTCCTGATCCATCAGGCCGGATCGGATATGGGCAGCCAGCGCCACATCGAAGAACTTGTCGGGCTTGATGCCCAGCGCTTCGACTGCCTTGGCGACCTTGGGGTCAGCCAGCACATCGTCGGGGTCGGGTTCACCCGCGTTGCCTTGGGTATCCGGGTTGGCGCTTTTGTCGCTTCCGGCCTCGGCTTCATCGGTGTCCGCCTTGTCAACTTCGCTGTCAGACGCAATGTCGGCGTCCACATCGTCATCGCCATCGCGTTGTGAACCCCCGCTGCCCAGACCGTGCTTCGCTTCGAGTTTAGCGAAATCATCGAGCGACATATCGTCGCGGTTAGCACTGTCGGTCGCGGCAGGCTCCTGCGTGGCGGTTGCCGTTGCGGCGTCCGTGGTTTTCAGTTGTTCTATGTTCTCTGCCATGTTCAATGCTCCTTTGTAGGGGTTATCCCGCAGGGGAATCCCGCAAGTTGCTCACTTGTAATCGCTGTCCGAATAGTCTTTGGTGTAGCCGTGACGTGCGCAGATATCGCGCTCGTGCTGATGGTCTTTGATGATGGATTTGCCGTAGTGGCGACCGGGTGTCGTCACGGTTTCGCAGCCCGCAGCGTATTGCGGAAGGCTGTTACTGGCATAAGGGTAGCCGCGACAGTGATGTGCGATCTGCGCGGAAATCTGCGGCGCGCCGGGGGTTTTTAAGCCTTTCCAGCCTTCGCCGCGATCCAGTCGCGCTTCTTTTTCTGCGATCGTATCAGCCACGAAATACCAGTTACGGTTTTTCGGCGATACGCCGAGACGCAAGAAATGCGTGCCCGCAAGACGCGGGTCTTCACTACATTATTGCAGCATTGACTTCAATTTGCAAGCAGTCTTTATCCGATCAAGGTTTTCTATCACGCCTGATCCGCCCATCGGGTTGCCATCGCGGTCCAGACGCCTGAAATCCAAGTTGCCCAAACCCTCGACGCGCAGCCTGCACTGGCCATGCCCGGACTCGATGACGGTGACTTTGATGCGTGCGCCGAGCATGACGCTGTACCCGCGCCGAAGCGTGATGGTGGGTGATGCTATGGCTTGTCTCCCTGCTTGTCGTAGTCGGTGTGGTGGATGCAGGAAAAATACCCCGGCGTGGCCAATCCACATGTCCACATCTGCCAATCGGGGGGCCGTAGTATGGCCATTAAACCGCGTCCACTGTGCCTCGAATCAGGAAGCACCGCCAAAAAACCGCATCGCCCCATCGGCGGCACTTTTCTAGGCTTCCAATTCCCGAACGTCCTGCATCGGGGTAGGTCTTTGGGGTCAGGCATCAGATGGTCTCCGCACGGGATCAATCCGGTGGATTCGCAATGCGCCGTCCGCATGATCTATGAATACACGAAGCTCGCCGATACGTCTACCACCGCGATACACCAGAACCATCAGCACGGTTTCTGACATTTTGTGCCATCGTGCGCCTCTGGTTACGAATCACACTGTTGGCCACCGCCAGCTTCTTCGCTAATACGTCGTTCGCCTCGTCGTGGTCGTCCAGTGCCTTTCTGAATCCTTGAAGTTGGGAACACCACGCACATGCACTCGGCACCGCGTTGTCCGCACAAGCCGCATGATGGCCGCAGGGTAAGTGTGAAGGACACCCCTTCATGACATCAGTGTTGCCGCTCATGAGTTCTTCGTGCAGCTTGTGGCGTAACGCCTTCACTTTTTCCTTACACGATACAAGGCCGTCCAGGTGCCCTGTTCTGTACACGAGATCATTCACGCATGGCCCTCTATGCGCCATCGCAAAACCATCCAGTACAAACTCGGCCAGTGTCACTAACAATTCGTCTCTTGTATCCACAGAATCCTCCGCTAAATCTTTTCCACCTTCGGCATCGGCTCGTCCAGCGTATCGTCGTAATACTCGATCATGATGTCGTGGTGGCGCGAGCACAAAAATTGCACGCCGTCACGACGCTTGACCTTCCACGTCGCCTCCACGTCGCAATCCACCGTATCGCAGCACACGAATGAATTTGTATTCACCAGCTTTTTACGATTGGCCTTGTGCATCGCTCAGCCCCCGTTGATTCTTCGACGCATCGCGCGCGGCATCGACCGTGGATCATCACCGGCCGTCAGTATCTTGCTCTGCTGCTCCATCGCAAGGCGCTGCTGCTCATGCAGCCATGCCTCCGCGTTCTTCGCGCCATCACCGGCCAATACGTCGGGATACCGCTCGAACGCCTGATCAACGCTGTCCGCATCAATCGCAAACTGCACGCCGTTGACCTGCAACTTCTGGCCACGCGGGTCTTGCATAACCACCGTGCCCACGCCGATGAACCGCTGCCAGTCGTCTGGCAGGCCCACGCCCACGTCATACACACACTTTTCCTGAACGATCATTTCGCCCTGATGCCACGTCTCGATTTTGTACGTCGGTTTCACGATTGTCCTTTGCTGTGGTTGTCTCTCGATCATACAGCCACCGCCTGTCCATGCATGTTGCCGATCTGCTGTGCGTTCTGCATCGCGGGCTGGATCGCCGGGTTAGACTGCATCGGCTGCTGCTGCACGCCATTGAGCAAACCCTGGCCCGCCTTCAACTGCTGGACCACCGCCTGCTCAGCCGAGTACCGATCCTGACCCTGCTGTAACATCGCAAAGTCGAACATCTCGTCCGTAGACTTGATGTTGTACGGCTCAAATAGCCGCCGCACCCACTCACGCCAATGAACATACGGAATCTGCTGCATCAGCGGGGCGCTCTGCAACATCAGCCCGAACGCTTCGGACAAGTTGCGTTGCAACACGCCCTGATCCGTGTGCTCCATCGACGTTTCGTCAATCTCCAAACCAAGGTCAAAGAAGCTGAAATTCTGACGGTCTGGATACAACCCGCCCTCGAACTGGATGACATTCTTGCGCATCCCTTCCTGACCCAGCCGGTAAACCACGTCGTCGCCGTGGACCGCAACCCATGCCGCACCGCGATAAATACGCCGAACCGGATCACGAAAACCACGCTTCAAACCCGCCATTCGCGCCGTCGATCCCTTGTCCGCAATCGCTTCGCCCGTCGCCGTCGTGCCCTTCTGCACGTCACCCCGAACCGTATCGGACAACCCGCTGTTGCGATTCAACGTCTGACGCGCAATATCCGTGTAGGTCAACTGCTTGTCCGAATTGCCGCCAAGCTCGACTTCCTTGAACTTGTCCGGCTCATTGAGCAAGATCACTTCGCCGTTACGCACCGTCTTGATCCGTTCCTGATCGCCTGCGTCCTGACTAATACCAAACCGCTTACGCGATCCCGCATCCTCTGCCGCCTGAGCCGCATGGGCATTGACTTCCTCGGCCTGCTCGGCCACCGCAGCGATAGGACCAAGCGGATACGGTGAATTGGGAACCGGGTACGCGCCGAACATCACATACGGACCCCACGGCCCGCAATACGCCGGACGCGGCGCCCTGATCTCATAACTCCGCTTCGTGTCACCATCAGGCGTCGAACCATACGCCACAGTGTGAATCGAACCGTTGAAACCCGGCTCATCAGTCAGATTCAACTCCGGTATCCACAGGTCGATGCCCACCACCTCATCGCGTGTCGGGCCTCGATTCGCCCCGCTGTTCTTGCCGGTGTACTTGTCAAGATCGCTGTCAGATACCAACGCCTCAACCGCCTGGCGATCAAACTCCGGATCATCAGCCAAGTCGTCCTTGTCGCACACCCACACATGGCCCTGATAACGCGGACCATGAGCCAGCATCGGATCGCACTGCTTGGCCCGACGGTCCATCACAAATAACCGCTGGGGAATCCGAACCACCACCGGACGCTGCGGAACCAACTCCGCACCAAAATAGCCCGGCTGATCCTCCTGCGTCACCATCGCCACGCCATACGAAAACATGTAATCAATCGACAGCAGAATCAACGTGTGATTCAGTTCCACGTCACGCGCCCACCGGTTGAGCATCAACTCCAACCCCTGCGCAAAATCACCGTGCGTCGTCGTGCCCGTCTGATCCAACTGCAACGGATTGAACGATGTCACGTCCACCGTCGGACTGTCGTAAATCAAAGACGGCCCAATGATCGACACGTACTGGAACGCATGGTTCTCCACGACCTGCGAATCCTCCTCGTCGTCACGGCGATAGAACCGCCCGTGATATCGCGTGACGAGCTTGTCCACGGCCTCAAGGTGCTCGTCACGAAATTCTGTGTCGAGTCGGATATTGTCACGAAGGTTAGACGGCGTCGGCTTGAACATCAGTCGAAATCCTTGTTGTCAGAAACAATCAGCCCTTGGGTTCCCACGGCTGCGCACCATGGCGCTTGTGAATCCTGATCACACCCAATCCAAACGCATCGCCCACGTTGCGGCGCTCGACCTTGCGCTGAACGATGATCTCAAACGCTGGCCAGCCCGTCTGGTTCAACCGCTCTGATTCTCCGATAACCACCGCAGGATTCTTCCCCCACATCATCACATTCTGGAACAACTTGCGAAACGCCTCGTTGATCTCAAGCCGTACCGGGGTCGGGCGCGTCGGGTTCGCCGCAGTCGGCCAGTTCTGCGACACCGCAAGGTCCAGCGACCGTAACGTCCGCCCCATCGCTTCGGGATCGTGGTACGGATTGCCACGCTGCCACGCGGTGTAACTCCCGTCGTCGTGGATCACCGAACGCCAGTTCGTCGGCAACACGTCCGTCGCCTGAACCCGATCACCCTGACGGATCGTCCGGTCCTTGCCAGCCACCGATGTCACCACACATGACGGACGGTTAGCATCGGCGTCGTCACCGTAAAGATCGTCGTCGATGTCACGCTGCGCCACCACGATCTCCGGCTCGGTCGGCGCTTTTGCCTTCGCTCGCTTCGTCGTCTCCGGCTCAGTTGCGGTCTCTGTCTCAGACATATCGTCGTCTCCTAAAAGTGCCTACCTGCGCCGGTCAAGACTGAATACACTGGACTTCGGCGCAGGATGTAAAATTTTGTCGTGGTTGAGAATGTGGCCCAGCGTACCACGAGCGAACGGCTTGGGCTTCGGCTCAACCCACTGATCACGCTCGGCAGTGTGCAAAATAGCATAGACCAGTGTATCGCACTGATCGTCGTGTGTGCCGCCGGGAAAGCCGGTAAGCTCCGCCTCCAACTCCGGCAGCCATGACGCGCCGTGTGGAAACCACACATGGCCCTGCTCAACCAGTATCGACGCGCCATACGCACGGTTAACCTTGTCGCCGCCGTAATCCTTGGGCTTTAACCCCCTGATCAATAACCCGTCACGCTGCAATCGCTGAATGATCGCCTTCGATGCCGTCGTGTCCTCGAGCGCAACGCCAACCGGCTTCCACCTTGCAACCAGCCGGGTTATCGCGGCCTCCACCGTGGGCGCGTCCGCCTGGTCCCGCCACTGATCCACCAGCACCATGTCACGCGACTCCTTGAGCACGTCCCACACCTGCAATACCGTGAAGTCACTGCTGGCCTGCGTCGTCAACGCTGTGTCGCCCACGATCACCCGCCAGCAATCAGACGGCGATACCAGCCGCCCGCCATCGTCGCTTGCCAGCCGATAGCAGTTGTCCGGCCCCGGACGCCAATATCTGAACCACGACGGATTGAAAACATTGCCGCCGATCGGCTGGGGTAGCTGCTGATACTGCGCCTGCCAATGACGCGCCGCGCCCGGCGTAGACTTCTGATCGTCCACCCATGCACCGCCGAACCGCGAAGGGAATAGCAACTCGCCCCGCTCTGTACGTGGGTCCAGCGGGTACCGGTGTGGATGGTCCGGGTCAAACTCCATAGGCAACACCACATGACGCACCCCGCGCTCTATCAGCACGCCAGCCAAATCACCCATCGCCAGCCGCTGCATGATGACCACACGCGGGTCGTTCTGCGGATCGTTCAACCGGCTCGCCCAAACGTGGTCGTATCGGTGTTGGATTTCCCCCATGCGGTCCCTAACCTGCTCAGGTGTGCCGATCACCGACTCCGAAGCGTCGAGTGGATCGTCGATTACGAGGCATGACCCACGGTCACCAGTTATTCGAGCGTGGCTCGGTACAGCAAGCCGGACGCCGTGTTCGGTATTTGCGAAGTGGACCTTCTCGGCTTGATCGTCGCTGATGCTCCACATCGGCGTACCGTGCCGCTCGTGCGACTCTGTGACGCACCGCCCGTATCGGTCGCTCGTGATGATATCGCGTGCCCTGCGTGAATCGCGGACGCACAGCCGCTCGCTATTGCTTATGTGCAGCCCGCGCAGGTGCGGACGCGCGAGCCACTGCCAACACGGCCACATCACCGAGACGATCACTGATTTTAGCGTGCC
>Ga0209702_10005449_pt1 | contig 17299 bp, 13 predicted proteins | sample FRY01_FD_187210 | JGI IMG/M metagenome (GOLD analysis project Ga0209702, IMG submission 187210) | Freshwater microbial communities from Lake Fryxell liftoff mats and glacier meltwater in Antarctica - FRY-01 (SPAdes) (version 2) | ecosystem: Environmental > Aquatic > Freshwater > Ice > Glacier...
AGAAACGACGATGACACTAAATTGGATCAGTGAAAAGTTGGTGATGGGGGATCGATCGAGTTGCTGTCGAATTATACGCCGGACACGAGAGGGAATGAAGGGTCAGAAGGAGTGGCGTGAGTGGCAAAGGAAGATCAAAAAGTCAATAAACCATGCCTGACCCCTCTTCCCTTTCCTGTACCCGGCCACGGTGAGGCCAGGTGTTAAGCTTGACTTGCCCTTCATGGTCGACCAAAGTCGGCCAATGTCCACAATTCCGCTAAAAGAATCGTCTGGATCCGGTTCCACGCTGTCAGCAACTCTGTCGGGAACGTTGGAAACAGAAATTGTCGATGGACGGTTACAGCCTGGCACCCACTTGGTGGAGCGTACGCTTTGCGAGCGGTTTCGCGTCAGCCGGGCGGTGGTTCGGGAATCGATTTTTCGGCTTCAAGGGCAGGGCTTGGTGGACGTGGTTTCCCGGGGCGGGGCGACGGTGACGGAATTAACGAGAGAGAATTTCCTCGATGCCTACTTTTTTCGGGAGGGCTTGGAAGTCATGGCTGCAGAGCAGTGCGCGCTTCGCATGAATCGGGAGGAAGTCGCCCGGCTCAAAGGTTCCGCGGAAGCCATCACGCGTGAATACGAGAACGAAACCCACTCGTTCGACAGTACGCTCCTCGAAACGGACCAAGAGTTTCACCGGGCGATTGTGAAGGGCTCACGCAATTCGCATATCCAAAATGCGTGGGCCACGGCCATGCTGCATTTTTTCCGCGGCATCAAATTGCCTCCCGAGAGTTTACTCACGAAAGAATCCCGCCAAGCCATTCTCGTTGACCACCATGAGATCGCGGAAGCGATCGCGAACGGCGACGGGTCAAGCGCTGGAAGCGTTATGAAACGTCACATCCAGGCAGGGCGCGAATTGATTCTGCGCCACGGAGCTTCCGTCTTGCGCAATTCACTGGCCACACAAATTTCCTGATTTCCAGCCTTTCCACGATCAACACCAGAACCATGACAACCACGACCCAACCTCATATCGACACCACCGACTGGGCATCTCTGAACGATGCGCAAAAGATCAAACACCTGGAAATCGAAGGATACACCGTTATCCCCGATCTCCTGGGCCCGGACGAGATCGCAGCCATCAAAGAAGAACTCGGCAAACTCCCAACCAAAGGTTCCGACTACAGCGAAAACCAGCGAGGGTTTCATGATGTACAGTGGACCGATTCACCGCATTGCATCAACCTGATTGCGCGGCCGACAACGATCGCCTTTCTCGATAAACTCTTCGGGGATGAGCTGGTTTGTACGTCCTGCATTTACGCCTTATCTCGCCCCGGCCATCCCGGAATCGCAATTCACACCGACGCCCAGCCTTACGGCTCAAAAATCTTCGGCATGCAGTCCAGTGCCCCCAGATTGGTTCGCGTCCTCTACTACCTTGATGACCTCACTCCAGAACGCGCTCCATTAAAAGTGATTCCGCATTCCCACCTCTCTCTGCACGCGGATGGCAATCCTTATAGCCGTTACCTCTCCCATCCCGAGGAGGTGATGGTCACATGCAAGGCCGGTTCAGCCGCAATAATCAATCAAGCCGTTTTTCATGCAAATTTCCCAAATCGCAGTACCGAAGACCGCTCCCTGCTTGCCATCGCCTATCGTCCTGCCTGGGCTGGACCAAGTGCCGAAGTGGAAGATTGGCCCGCCCATAAAGTTGAAAAATTGCCGCCCAATGTTAAACCGCTCTTTAAGAATCTGAATACCCGCAAGATCAACTTTAATGTAGAAAATCGAGCTGATGATATGCCCACTTCCGCTCCCGGCATCAGTCCCAGCCGATGGGATGTTTGAGGCTGCAATGAACTGAAAAACCGAAATGAACCACCGAGTTTACGGAGGACACAGAGTGGAAATTGGGAAAAATAGTCGAGGTGTGAATAATTATAGGAAATTTTGAACTTTTTCCTGTAAAATGACGCGCTATTGATCGATTTATTCTTTGTAGATCCTACTCTCTGTGAACTCTGTGGTTAATCTGCATGTTCCAATTTTGGATGAAGACTCTTATGCCGGAGCTCTCCGATCCTCCGTGGGAGCAAAAGGGAAGGCGGCTCAGGCGTTTGACTGCCGGCGCCGCCAGAGCACGAACGGCACGCACACGAAATACATCGTGATGCTATAGACCGCCGCCGGGACGGTCTCCGGGGGGAGGATCTGCCCTTCCACCCCGGCAATGATGCTCCCCACGGCGATCGCGAGCGTGCCATTCTGCACGCCGGTTTCGATCGAGATGGTCGTCGCGTCACTGCGGTCGAGTCCGATCGCTTTGGCGGTGGCTATTCCGGCGCAGAGCATCAGAACGTTTAAGAGCACCGCTACCGGACCGAGCGTGCCGAGATTGCTGGAGAAGACCTCCCAGTTCTTGGCCAAGGCTGCTATGATGATTAAGGCGAATAGGACGACTGCCGCTCGCGAAATACCCGGCGCGATCCTCTCGACGAGTGCCGGTGCCTTTGCGGTGAGCGCCATCCCGATCGCCACCGGCACGGCGGTAATCAGGAACATTGTGACCCCTAGCTTGATCGTATCGACTCTCGGCCCACTATCGCCCATGAAGTACCCCACGCTGAAGGCGACGAGGAAAGGAACGGTCAGGATGGACAGCAGGCTGGTGATTGCGGTGAGCGAGATCGAAAGCGGCACGTTCCCGCCTGCGAGCTTGGCGAGGACGTTGCTAGTTACGCCGCCGGGGCAAAGCGCCAAGATCATGAGCCCGACAGCGAACACTGGGGACAACCCGAAGGCTAGAGCGAGACCGAACGTTACCAGCGGCAGCAGCACCATCTGGTTCATCAGGCCGGCCCCAAACGCAACCGGGAACTTCAAGATTTGCCCGAAGTCCGCTTTTCGCAGACCGAGGCCGAGCGAGAACATGATGAAGGCAAGGACGAGCGGGAGGGCAATTTTTACGATCACGGTTGCTCTGTGGCCATCTCAGCCTGGGAATAGGGGTCAGCCATTTAATATTGATATTTTCTGAATCGCGTTCGCCTGGTTCCGTGCACTTCGGCTGACCTTCATCCGTGTTCGTGCTTGTCCGGCCAGTCGGCTCGTTCCTGACCGCGTTCCCATATTCAACTTCTGAGCAATCCCGTCCGCTCACACGCCTCTCCCAATGTGCGCAAAAACGTCCCCCGGTCTGCGTCGTCTCTCACAATGATCCCCCGCCGGTTTCCGCGCGCCATCACATGGTATAGCGCTCCCTCATATTCGATACGGATCGACCGCGGCATTCGGGTATCATCTTCGTATTCCGAGGAAATATCAATATTAAATGGCTGACCCCGATTTCCCTCGCAAACTTGGCGGGGGCACTTTTTGCCATGTTGGCAGTAGCGGTTTGGGTCGGGAGGCAACCGGAGCGAAGCTGGGTAACGTCGAACATCGAATGTTCAGCGTTGATCGTCGAACCGGGAATGAAGGATCGGGGTTTGGGCATCAAGGGCCTGATGCCCTCCAGCTTTTGGGTTTGTTTGGTTATGAGCGCGGTTTTTGCCGGGATGATGGAAATGACGGCTTCCCGGGGAGCGGTGGTCGCTCTAGGGGCGGGGTTCTTGGTTTTGTTGTGGGCGGCAGGATTGCCTCGGCCCCGAGGTCGGCAGATGGCGGGAATTTTTGGGGTGCTGGTGGCTCTGGGTGTGTTGGTCGGCTTTGGCCGCATGGGAGAGCGGGTGGTTGAATCATCCGGGGAAGATGGCTCGATCACCAGCCGGGTGGAGATTTTTAGGGTGGACGAGGGTGTTCAGGTGGGAACCGAGAGACCAAAAGTTTGGTGTTTTGCACCGGATATAGCAGTTTTGGGTAAGGCCTATGGGAAGGCGATTCGGAACCGAGAATCGGTTGGGGCGGCCTGGGACATGGAGGAGATTCGCAAAGCCTTGCCGTCCGAGATTGTTTTGTCTGGCTCAGCGCCGATCCGTGCGGACGATAGATTCTCTCAGTCCTGTACGGTCACTTGGTTAAATCCTCCAGCCCGACTCGATGTGGAGCAACAGCGGATTTTGGAAATGGCCGCCAAGAAAATTATTATTTGGGGAGAACATCGCTCCGATGCCAATCCGAGTAGACTGAAGGCGTGGTTTGAGGGGCTTCCGGGCGGGCAATGGATTTTTGTCCGGGGCAGGGGGCTTTTTTTGGGTGCCTCGCTTGGAGGTCAAGCGGACGCTGAAGCAGTGTTTTCAGCTAGGCGAGTCAACGCTCCCCCCCAAGCCATGAGCAATCCGAAGGCTCACTGGGACGTTCGCACGGCTCGCAGACCTTCTTTCCATCCTTCCCAACCTTTGCGTGAGTCCTCTCCTGCTCCCTTTAATGAGTGTCCTTGACGTGAAAGACTTGTGGGAAAAATGTTTGCACGGTAATTTCCCCGCTCCCACAACGGACAACCAATGAGCCCTATGAAAATTTATTTGGACGGAGAATTTTACGACAAGGAAAATGCCAAGATCTCGGTCTTCGATCACGGCCTCCTCTACGGAGATGGCGTCTTCGAGGGGATTCGGTTTTATCAAGGGCGGGTTTTCCAACTCGAGGCACACATCCAACGGCTTTTCGATTCCGCCCGGGCAATTTGTTTGACCGTTCCCATGGACAAAGCCGGGGTGACCGAGGCGGTTCTTGAGACGATTCGGCAAAATGAACTCCAGGACGGCTATGTCCGGCTCGTGGTCACCCGCGGATGCGGCGACCTCGGACTGAACCCCGCCCTCTGCCCCAAGGCGACGATCTTCATCATTGCGGCGGCGATCACCCTTTATCCGGAAGAAAATTATCGCAACGGCTTGAATGTGGTTACCTGTGCGACCCGGCGGATTCCGCATGGAGCTCTCAGTCCCATGGTCAAATCGCTCAACTACCTCAATAACGTTCTCGCCAAACTTGAGTCCCAGCAAGCCGGCGCGGGCGAGGGCCTCATGCTCAACGAACAGGGGTATGTGGCGGAATGTACCGGAGACAATATTTTTACGGTAAAAAATGGCCGTCTCTCCACCCCGCCGATTTCGTCCGGAGCGCTCGCCGGGATCACCCGCGAGGTGGTTTTTGAGATCGCGGCCTCCGAGGGACTTACCCTGGAACAGCCGGATATGACCCGTTATGACATCTACACGGCGGACGAATGTTTCCTCACCGGAACGGCTGCCGAGATCATCCCCGTCGTCCTTCTCGATAACCGGGTCATCGGCGATGGCCGTCCCGGACCAATCACTCTTCGGTTGACGGAGAAATTCCGCAAGTTGACAGAGGAGACAGGTACAGCGATTTATTAGGACTATGCAATGTGATGTCTGCCAGCAGGAAACCGCGACGGTTTTTCTTACCCAAATTGTGGGCGGCAAAATGCAGAAAGTGAACCTCTGCGAAAGCTGTTCCAAGGAAAAGGGTATCAATGACCCGACCGGCTTTGCGCTGGCCGATCTCTTGCCAGGCATGGGCGAGTCCGAGGAATACGAGCGCACGGAGACAGTTTTGAAGTGTTCTGTCTGCGGATTCACCCAAGGCGAATTCAAGAAGGCCGGGCGCCTGGGATGCAGTGCCTGCTACGACGTCTTCACCGAGGGGCTCGAGCCCCTTCTGAAAAATGTCCACAAAGGCAGTGAGCATATTGGCAAGGCGCCTGAGAGTTTCCGCGAGACCAGGGTGCAGACCGAAAGACTCAAGACGCTGCAGACCGGCCTCGATCGGGCGGTCAAGGCGGAGGAATTTGAAAAGGCGGCCAACCTGCGTGATCAGATCCGCCAAATCGAAACCGGATCCCAAGTATGAAAATTAACCGAATCACCGCCAACACCGGAGAATGGTTGAGCGGCAATGGCCCGCATCGGAATATTGTCGTCAGCAGCCGGGTACGCCTGGCCCGCAACTTGCGGGAGAAAGCTTTTCCCGGCTGGGCGAAAAAAGCCGAGCGGATCGAGGTGCTCAAGGTTGTCCGGGAGGCGGTGGAAAATCTTTCCCAGATGGACGAACCCATTGCGGAAAACCTGGAAGCCTTGTCGCCGCTGGAGAAACAAGTTCTGGTTGAACGCCATCTCATCAGCCGGGAACATGCGGCCAAGGGCGTCGGTAGTGCGGTGGTCATGAATAGCTCCCAGACCTTGAGCTTCATGATCAATGAAGAAGACCATCTCCGCATGCAGGCCATTGCCAGCGGTCTCCAATTGGAGAATGTCTTTGCGCTCATTGATGCGGCCGATACCGAATTGGAGCCGATGCTCGACTTTGCCTTTCACGCCCGTCTGGGCTATCTGACTGCCTGTCCGACCAATGTCGGCACCGGCATGCGGGCCTCGGCCATGTTGCATTTGCCCGCCTTGGTCATGAGCGATCAAATGAACAAGATCATCAATTCGGTCAATAAGATCGGTTTGGCCGTGCGGGGATTGCATGGCGAGGGCTCGGAGGCGATGGGGAATCTTTTTCAGGTCTCCAACCAAACCACCTTGGGCGAAACCGAAGCCGACATCATCGGACGGCTCAATAAAGTCATTCTCAGTGTGATCGAGCATGAACAAAATGCCCGCGCCGTCTTGCTCGAACGCAAGGCGATCACCTTATTGGATCAAATCGGCCGGGCCTATGGCGTCATGTGCCATGCCCATTCGGTCAGTTCCAAGGAAGCGCTCAATCTGCTTTCCGTGATTAAGCTCGGGGTTGATCTGGGAATGTTTCCCGAGGCCCATCGCCTCCCGGTGGACGCCCTCTTTATTGAGACCCAGCCAGCCCATCTGCAAAAAGGCGCTCAAGCGCAAAAAATGACCGCCGAGGACAGGGACTCCTTGCGCGCGGCCCTGATTCGGGCCAAATTAAGGGACGTTCCTGAACCTGATTTCGCAAAAATTGCGGTAAAGACTTCGGACACACCTAAAAATGATGAATAATTTCACACCCCGCGCGCAACAGGTTCTCGCTCTAGCTCGTAAAGAGGCAGATCGTTTTAATCACAATTATGTGGGAACCGAACATCTCTTATTGGGTTTGATCAAATTGGGCCAGGGAGTGGCTGTGAATGTCCTCCAAAAGATGGGTCTGGAGTTGGAGACCGTCCGGACGGAAGTCGAAAAACAGGTGGGTACCGGTCCCGAGACCAAAATGATCGGCAATATTCCGTACACGCCTCGGGTGAAAAAAGTCCTTGCCCTCGCCGGGAAGGAAGCCAAGGCATTGCAACACTCCTATGTGGGCACCGAACACATCCTGCTCGGTTTGCTCCGCGAAGGGGAGGGGGTCGCGGCCCGGGTTTTGAAGAGCCTGGAAGTCGATATCGAACGCACCCGGAATGAGATCCTTAAGGAACTCGATCCCAATTTTTCTCCGCAAGAAGATGGCGAAGGCGTTCCCACCGAAGCCGGTGGGAAAAAAGATAGCAAGACGCCTGCCCTGCGAGCCTTTGGACGGGATTTGACGGAAGTGGCCCGGAAGGGCGAGTTGGACCCCGTGATCGGTCGGTCTGACGAGATTGAACGGGTGATCCAAATTCTCTGCCGCCGGAAAAAAAACAATCCGGTGCTCATCGGCGAGGCCGGTGTGGGCAAAACCGCCATCGCGGAAGGTCTCGCTCAGGAGATTGTCGCTGGCGAAGTGCCCGAAATTCTCCACGACAAAAAGGTCATCACTCTCGATCTCGCTTTGATGGTTGCGGGGACCAAATACCGAGGTCAGTTCGAAGAGCGGATCAAAGCGGTCATGGACGAAATTCGTCGGGCCAAGAACGTAATTCTCTTTATTGACGAACTCCACACGATTGTCGGGGCGGGTTCGGCCGAGGGGGCCATGGACGCCTCTAATATCATCAAACCAGCTCTTTCCCGCGGAGAGATGCAGTGCATTGGCGCGACAACCCTGAACGAATATCGGAAATACATTGAGAAAGATGCCGCCTTGGAACGTCGTTTTCAAACCGTCAAAGTCGAAGCTCCTAGCGTCGAACAGACGGTGTTGATCCTCAAGGGACTTCGTCCGAAATACGAGGCGCACCACAAGGCAAGGATCACCGATGAGGCACTCGAGTCTGCGGCCAAACTTTCCGATCGCTATTTGACCGGACGCTTCCTGCCCGACAAGGCGATCGACGTGATGGACGAGGCGGGATCCCGCGCGCGCATCGCCTCCATGACCCGCCCGCCTAATGTGAAGGAGATCGAAGCGGAGATCGAATCGATCCGGGAGGAAAAAGAAGTCGCCATCAAGGCGCAGGATTTTGAAAAAGCCGCCTCCCTCCGTGACGGTGAGAAACAGACTAAAGACCGGCTCGATGGAATTTTGTCCGAATGGCGGACCAACAAGGAAGAAAAAGAAGTCGTGGTCACCGATGACGACATCATGGCCGTCATTTCCAAGTGGACCGGAGTCCCTCTGTCCCGGATGGAGCAGAAGGAGACCCTGAAACTTCTGGCCATGGAAGACGATTTGAAGGGCCGGGTCATCGGCCAAGACGAAGCCGTCATTGCCATCAGCAAGGCGCTCCGGCGGTCGCGGGCAGATCTCAAAGATCCCCGTCGCCCCATCGGTTCGTTTGTCTTCCTCGGCCCGACCGGGGTGGGGAAAACCTTCCTTGCCCGCACTTTAGCGGAATTTATTTTTGGCGACAGCGATGCCCTCATCCAAATCGACATGTCGGAATACATGGAAAAATTCACGGCCTCCCGGCTGATTGGATCGCCTCCCGGCTATGTGGGGTACGAGGAAGGCGGACAACTCTCGGAAGCGGTGCGCCGGCGTCCGTATTCAGTCGTGCTCTTCGACGAAATCGAAAAAGCGCATCCCGATGTGATGCACCTTTTGCTCCAGATCCTGGAGGAAGGGACGGTCACGGATTCGCTGGGCCGGAAGATCGATTTCCGGAATACAATCATCATCATGACCTCAAACGTGGGGGCGGAGTTGATCAAAAAGCAAACCTCGCTCGGCTTCGGAGCGATCAATGAGGCTCACTCGCATGACTCCATGCGGACCAAGATCCTCGACGAGACGAAGCGGGTCTTCAAACCCGAGTTCCTCAATCGCTTGGATGACATCATCGTCTTCCACACTTTGACGAAACCGGATCTGGTCACCATCGTGGACCTCGAGATTGCCAAGGTTGTCGAGCGACTCAAGAGCCGGAATATCCATCTGACTCTCGATCCGTCTGCCACGGAGTTCCTCATCGAAAAGGGATATGATCCCGAATACGGAGCCCGTCCGATGCGCCGTGCGGTCGAGCGGCACATGGAAGATCCCATTGCGGAGGAATTGCTTCGCGGACTGATCAAGCCTGGCGACACCGTGACGGTGAAACGCGATGGCGAGAAGTTGGGGTTTGTTTCCCATTCCCGGGAAGAAGAACCCAGCGAGGCGACCACGAATTAGCGCTGGAGCGGTTTCAGATTATTGGTCGCCACCCGATATCCGGCAAGTTTCTGCTTGTAGGGCCTCTTCGCGCAAACGCGTTCCGGCCGGAAGTCAGGTGGCCTGAAGCTGCTCAAGCGGTATGCGTCGAAATTTCTCCGCAGAAATCAGTTGGGGCTTTTCATCTGACGGATCGTCACTTTAACGTGGAGCCGTGACTTCAGACACTCTCACTGCTCAGGAAACCAACCGCGTCGAATCCGACTCCATGGGACCGATCCCGGTGCCCAATGATCGCTATTGGGGCGCGCAAACCGCGCGCTCGTTGATCCATTTTGATATTGGCGAGGATGTGAAACCGCCCGAGTTGATCCGCGCGCTGGGGATTTTGAAGAAGTCTTGTGCCATGGCCAATCGGGACCTGGGCAAGCTGGAGGCCTCCAAATGCGACCTCATCACCCAGGCTGCCGACGAGGTCATTGCCGGCACGCTCAATGACCATTTTCCGCTCCGGATCTGGCAGACTGGGAGCGGGACCCAAAGCAACATGAACGCCAATGAGGTTATTGCCAACCGGGCCATCGAGATGGCGGGCGGGGTCTTGGGTTCAAAAAAACCCGTCCATCCCAACGACGACGTCAACATGTCGCAGTCTTCCAACGACACTTTTCCCACCGCCATGAATATTGCGGCGGCTTGCGAAGTCGTTTCCCGTCTCCTGCCCTCCGTACGGGGACTGCGCGACACCTTGGATGCCAAGGCCCGGGAGTTTTCCGATATCGTCAAAATCGGGCGAACCCATTTGCAAGATGCCACCCCTCTGACCCTCGGACAGGAATTTTCCGGCTATGTCGCTTTGCTTGATCAGGACCTCGTCCGGGTCGAGCACTCGCTTGCCGGCCTCTATGCCTTGGCCATCGGGGGCACCGCGGTGGGCACCGGGTTGAACTCGCATCCGGAATTTGGCGACCGGGCGGCGGCGCATATTGCCTCCGAAACCGGGCTGCCTTTCGTGGCGGCCTCGAACAAATTTGCGGCGCTTTCCGCCCACAACGAATTTGTGTTTGCCAGTGGGGCGCTCAAGAGCTTGGCCTGTTCCGTGATGAAGATCGCTAACGATATCCGCTGGCTGGCTTCGGGACCTCGTTGCGGATTGGGTGAATTGACCATTCCGGAAAATGAACCCGGTTCTTCCATCATGCCGGGGAAAGTGAATCCCACCCAATGTGAGTCGCTTACCATGGTGGCCGTTCAAGTGATGGGGAACGATGCCGCCATCGGCTTCGCCGGATCGCAGGGCAACTTTGAGCTCAATGTCTTTAAGCCCCTGATCATCTTTAATTTCCTCAACTCGGTCCGCTTGCTGGCCGATGGCTGTGAATCGTTCAATGCCCATTGTGCCGTCGGCATCGAGCCCAATCGGGAGCGGATCGCCGGGTATGTGAGGGATTCCCTCATGCTCGTGACCGCCCTCAATCCCCATATCGGCTACGACAAGGCAGCCGAGATCGCCAAAAAGGCACACAAAGAGGGGACCGGCTTGAAAGAGGCCGCCCTGGCCCTTGGACACCTCACTTCCGAGGAGTTTGACCAATGGGTTCAAGCGGAAGAAATGACTCATCCCTGAATTAATTCAGGCCTGAAGCGAAATAATTAATGACAGGCGGGGCGGCGGGAACGAAAATTGTCTCCGTTCGTCCTGATGTGTTTTCTGGACCCGGATGCCGAGGTCTGATCTCGGAAAAAACCTGACCAATGAAAAAAGCCACTTTGAAAACCACCAAAACCACCCAATCGCTTTATGATCCCGCCCACGAACATGATTCGTGCGGGGTCGGGTTTGTCGCGCAGGTCAATGGGCGCCGCTCGAACCGCATCCTTCGTATGGGCCTGCGGTCGATTTGCAATTTGATGCATCGCGGCGCTCTCGATGCTGATGCCAAGACCGGTGATGGGGCCGGGGTCATGACCCAGATTCCTTATAAACTCCTTGTGCCGGAAGTTCTTCGGATGGGACACACCCTTTACCAGGAGAGTGACCTCGGGATCGGGGTGATGTTTCTACCGCATGACAATGCCTATGCCCAGGCCCGGGCCAAGGCCATCACTCAAGAAGTACTCGAAAAACGGGAACTCTTCCTCTTCGGCTGGCGAGAAGTGCCTATCAATTTGCGTGTTCTGGGCGAAAAAGCCCAAACCACCCTTCCTCGGATCGAGCAGGTTCTCATCGGGAAGCCCTGGGGGATGACGGACGACGACTACGAACGGCGGTTGTTTTTGGCTCGAAACGAGATTGAGGACATCGCTGCGGCGGACAAGATCCAGAATTTCTACATTCCGTCTTTTTCGCACCGGACGATCGTTTACAAGGGGCTTTTGGTCTCGTCATCGCTGGAGAAATTTTATCCAGATTTGTCCAATCCGGACTACGAAACCTCGCTTTGCGTTTACCACCAGCGCTACAGCACAAACACCTTTCCAAAATGGCCGTTGGCCCAGCCGGTTCGGATGCTGGCTCATAATGGCGAGATTAATACGGTCCAGGGCAATCGCAATTGGACCAGTGCCCGCGAGGCCGAACTGCAAGCCGATTTCTGGGGCGCGGACATGGAGCTGATCAAGCCGATCATCCAGCCGGGCGGGTCGGATTCCTCCAGTCTCGACAACTTGCTGGAAATGCTGACCATGAGCGGCCGCAGCATCCTCCATTCCATGACGATGTTGGTCCCGCCAGCCTGGCGTTCGGACCAGAGGATTTCCAAGGAAGTTGCCGATTTTTATGAATACCATCGCTGTCTTTGCGAGCCTTGGGATGGTCCGGCCGCGCTGTGTTTCACCGACGGTCTGACCGTGGGGGCCTCGCTCGACCGGAATGGTCTCCGGCCAGCCCGTTACAAACTGAGTGAAGATGGAATTTTTTGTCTCGGATCCGAAGTGGGGATCTCCGGGATGGAACTATCCACTGTCGTGGAAATGGGACGTCTTGCTCCCGGCGAAATGATTGCGGTGGATACGGTGAGCGGGAAACTTCTGCGCGATGCCGACATCAAAGCCGGCCTGGCTGCCCGTCAACCCTATGGGGAATGGCTGAAGGCCAATATCGTTCGTTTTGACGCGGTCACGGCGGAGGAATTGTCCGAGCCGGAAGGCGATCTCGACATTTTGGGACTGACCCAGCAGCAGATTGCCTTCGGGTACTCGGCCGAAGAACTCGAGATGATTTTGAAGCCCATGTTCCGCGATGGCGCGGAGCCGGTGGGTTCCATGGGCGACGATACCCCGCTGGCAGTTCTCTCGCTCCAGCCGCGGTTGCTTTATACCTACTTCAAGCAGCACTTTGCACAGGTCACGAATCCGCCGATCGACCCCATCCGCGAGAAGTTGGTTATGTCGCTCTACACCGTGATCGGTCGCCGGGGCAACCTGCTCTCCGAATCGCCGGAACATTGTCGGCAGGTCATGCTGGATTCACCCATCCTCCTCAATGCGGACGTGGAGAAACTTCGAGCCATCGGGGGAGATTTTCCCGCCACCAATGTAGCTTGTCTCTGGCCGGCCGCAGAAGGTCCGGAGGGCTTGGCCCACGCTGTCGAGCGCATTTGTGCCGAGGTGGAAAAGGCTGTCGATGCGGGGACCCGGATCATTATTCTCTCGGATCGGGGAGTTGATTCGGCCCAAGTTTCGGTGCCAATGTTGTTGGCCATGGGTGCGGTTCATCATCACCTTCGGGTGGTGGGCAAGCGGATGCGCGCCAGCGTGGTTTGCGAAACCGCCGAGGCCCGTGATGTCCATCAGGTGGCCTGCCTGATCGGATACGGTGCCAGTTGCGTCAATCCCTACCTTGCCTTTGAAGCTATTCGGGAGTTGATCGACAAAGGCAAGCTGGAGGAAAAGTTTTCGTCCTTGGCCTTGAATTACAAGACGGCCTTGGAAAATGGCTTGCTCAAAATCATGTCGAAAATGGGCATCTCGGTCGTGAGCAGCTACCGGGGGGCCCAAGTTTTCGAAGCGATTGGGATTTCCACCAAGTTGGTTGACCAGTGTTTCACCGGGACCGATACCCAGATTCAGGGCGTTGGTTTTACAGAAATCGCGACCGAGAGCCTGACCCGTCACACCATGGCGTTTTCTGGCGAAGTGCCGGTCGAGGCGGGCAAGTTGGCCGATCCGGGCGTCTATCGTTTCCGCCGCGGCGGCGAACTTCACGCCGTCACCCCACCGGTGATTCAGAGTTTCCATGCCTACGTCGGCATTAAGGGGGCGGACAAGGCGGGCAAGGCGGAGGACTACAAAAAGTATGTCGATGCCGTCTTGTCTAATCGTCCTCATTCGCTCCGTAACATGATGGAAATGTCTCCAGCCTCATCCGGACCGGTGCCGATCGAGGAAGTCGAACCCATTGAAGAGATTCGCCGTCGTTTCACCACGGCAGGGATGTCCCTGGGGGCGTTGAGTCCCGAGGCCCACGAAACCTTAGCCATCGCTATGAACCGGATTGGTGGAAAATCCAATAGCGGGGAGGGCGGCGAGGATGCCGCCCGTTTCAAACGCCGAGAAAATGGAGACTGGGCCAATAGTGCGATCAAACAAATTGCCAGCGGGCGATTCGGAGTCACGGCGGCCTATTTGGCCAGCGCCAAGGAAATTGAAATCAAGATGGCCCAGGGAGCCAAGCCCGGCGAAGGCGGGCAACTTCCCGGCCACAAGGTCAGTGCCTACATCGCCAAGCTGCGTCATGCCGTTGAAGGCGTGACCCTCATCTCCCCGCCGCCGCACCATGACATCTATTCGATCGAGGATTTGGCCCAGTTGATTTATGATCTCAAGCAGGTCAATCCTCGGGCTCGGGTCTGTGTGAAATTGGTCGCGGAAGCCGGGGTGGGGACCATCGCGGCCGGGGTGGCCAAGGCGCACGCCGATATTATTCTGGTCAGTGGCCACGAAGGTGGCACGGGAGCCTCGCCGCTCAGCTCGGTCAAAAACGCCGGTGGCGCCTGGGAAATGGGCGTGGCCGAGGCCCACCAGGTCCTCATGCTGAATGGACTCCGCAACCGGGTCACCCTGCGAACCGACGGCGGAATGCGCACCGGTGAAGATATTGTCTATGCGGCCTTATTGGGCGCGGAGGAATATAACTTCGGCACAGCGGCCATCATTGCCACCGGTTGCGTCTATGTCCGACAGTGTCATCTCAACACCTGCCCGGTGGGAGTCGCCACCTTGGATGACCGCCTCCGGGCCAAGTTCAAAGGGAAGCCGGAATACGTGGTCAATTTTTTCAATGCCGTCGCCGGCGAAGTCCGCGAGATCATGGCCCGCCTCGGGTTCCGCACCATCAACGAAATGGTCGGGCAAACTTCCTGTCTCCAGCAGCGGGTACTGCCGGATCATCCTAAGGCCAATACCCTGGATTTGAGCCGTCTCCTCGTCGATGTGGCCAAAGACGATCCCACCGCGCCACGGCATGCGACCCGTTCCCGCAATGACGGACCGGAAGACCGCACCTTGGACGACCTCATTCTCCAAGATGCTCGCGATGCCATCAACGACAGTCATCCCGTCACTCTGTCCTACAAGGTGACCAACGTGAACCGCTCCGTTGGGACCCAGGTCTCGGGGGAAATCGGCTACCAACATGGGGCCGCAGGCTTGCCCGCAGGCACCTTGAATTTGAATTTCTCTGGCAGTTGTGGCCAGAGTTTTGGAGCCTTTCTCACCCCAGGGGTGCGTCTGGCCCTCACCGGCGAGGCGAACGACTATGTTGGCAAAGGCATGAGCGGCGGGGAGATTATTCTCAAAGCCATCTCGCCACGGAAATACATTCCTCAGGACTGCATTATCCTAGGAAACACCGTCATGTATGGAGCCACCGGAGGCAGTCTCTTCGCCAATGGGCGGGGCGGCGAACGCTTCTGTGTCCGGAATTCCGGCGGCACGGCTGTGGTTGAGGGCGTGGGCGACCATTGCTGCGAATACATGACGAACGGAACCGTAGTGGTCCTCGGACCGACGGGGAAAAACTTTGGTGCCGGGATGACGGGTGGTGTCGCTTTTGTGCTCGATCAGGAAAATGCCTTCCTCGAGCGCTACAACCCGCAGCTCATTACGCCGGAACGTCTCTCCCATGAGAGCGACATTGCGAAGCTGAAGGACTTGATCGGACGCCATCTCGAACTGACCGAGAGCGATCTCGCCAAGGAGATTCTCGGCGACTGGTCGAAATTTGCCGATCAATTTTGGAAAGTCTGCCCGACGGTTCCTGCGGCAAAGAGCGCGGTCGAAAAAGATGATGACGACGGCGAAGAGTCCGATGGAAACGTCATCAACGAGAACGTGACCGCTTCGAAATAGGTTCGGACCTCCTGATCCCGGGGAATCGCGATGAGTCGATGTTGGAGTTCCGCCTTCAGGCGGCTCGGGGTTCGGACCGGCTAAAGCCGGGACTCCGTGCGGGCGGGGCATCGGTTTTCCTCGCCCCATCTTGTGATCCGGGTGACCTTAGGATGTCTGAGGTTAGCCGACCTTATTTTTTCCTGTGTCTGACCGTTTTCGTCAGTGGGCGTTTTGTTCCGGCCCAGGCCGCGCTGACTTCCGCGGTCCCGGCCTCCCGGCGGGGTGGATATATGAGCCGCGTAACCTGCCCCCGGGATTTTTGCTCGGGCTTGGCGGCCATTCTAGCGGGAGCGGTGGTGGAACTCACTCCGGAAGGACTCCTGCACGTCGATCGCGTGGGATGGCTGGCAGCGGGGGTCAGTTTGATCAGCATTTGGTTGATCAGGCGGGTCCGGAATGTCTCGAAGGTTGAGGCCGTCCGGACGCCCGCAGCTCCCTGAAGACTTATTTCGGATCGGCGACGAAGAGGGTGTGGGCCGCCCGTTTGGCATGGACATACGCTTTGGCTGGGACCACTTGGACGTCGAAACCTGATTTGCCGAGTCTCTTGGCAAACGCGGGATCGGGGCTTGCGGACCAGAAGACGACTCGGCCGCCCGGTTTGAGCGCGCGGGTGATGGCGGTGAGCCCCCGGCGGTCATAGAGTCGTTGGTTGTCTTTTTGCACCATGGAAGTGGGACCATTATCCACATCGAGAAGGATAGCGTGGTAGCTCGCCGCAGGCGCTTTCGCAATGAGGGCGAAGACGTCGCCGATGATGATTCGGGTGCGACGGTCCTCCATGCTGGCACCATTGACCTCATGGAGGAAGGTGCGATTCCATTCCTCCACTTCTGGCAAAAGTTCAGCCACATGGACCTCGGCATCGCCTCGGACGAGGGCAAGTGTTTGTTCGAGGGTGTATCCAAAACCTAATCCGCCAATGAGGACCCGGACTTGGGGTTCTTTGCACAGGTTCACACACCCCAGACGGGCCATTTCCCGTTCGGACTCGGGCGCATTGGTGGCCATGAGGGGCTCGCGGTTGATTCGCAAATAATAATGGGTGTCTTTGTGATGAAGACTGAGTTCGGTCCCGTCGGGGGTCGTGACTTGGGCAAGAGTGATAAGCGGTTTCATAGTAAGCAAAAAAGTCAGGCGGCATGGCGGGCGAACCATTGAGCGAGGAGGGGGCGCAAGGTGCGGTTTTCAGTCACCTCGTAGCGGGAAGGAAAATGGGCCGTGGTGCGAACAAAAAGATCTTTCCCACCGGTCAGGGCATTATAAATGGCAAATTGCCCGGAAGGGGGAACGGCCGGATCAAAGGTGGCTGCTGCGACGAAGATGGGAATTTTGATCTGTCGGGCGGCTATGGCGGGATCGAACGGGAAATCGTGGCGAAGGTCGGGTTCTGGCATCTCGGTTGGCAGTAGAACGCCGTCGCCGTCTCGTCGAAAGAACTTTCTTAGGAGCTCAATGGATCTTGTGGAGAGAGGGCGCTTGATGGAAGAGTGGGCAATGAACGCATTTTTTCAGGATCTGGGGCGGA
>Ga0209702_10005450_pt1 | contig 17295 bp, 15 predicted proteins | sample FRY01_FD_187210 | JGI IMG/M metagenome (GOLD analysis project Ga0209702, IMG submission 187210) | Freshwater microbial communities from Lake Fryxell liftoff mats and glacier meltwater in Antarctica - FRY-01 (SPAdes) (version 2) | ecosystem: Environmental > Aquatic > Freshwater > Ice > Glacier...
CAGGACGGCACCTGGTCCGTAAAAGTGCTCTTTGACGACGGCACGCGTCGTATGCTCCGCCTCGCGCACTTGGAACCTCTTCCGACCCATCGTGACATCACGAATGACATCCGCATCGGGCAACTAGAGGGGCCAGAAAGTCTCCGCCGAAATCTACTCCACGAGAAATTGCACGGGCGGCTTTCCGAGGTGATGTATTCGATGGGTGCGTCGGACACCACTTTCTACGCCTATCAGTTCAAGCCGGTCGTCAAGCTCTTGGAATCACCCACTAACAGCCTGCTCGTCGCGGACGAGGTGGGCTTGGGCAAGACAATCGAGGCTGGCTTGATTTGGACAGAACTCCGGGCACGGGAAGGCGCTCGCAGCCTTCTAGTAGTTTGTCCGCCCCACCTCATCACGAAGTGGAAGAACGAGCTAAAACGGCGCTTTGGAGTGGATGCAAGGAACGCGAATCCTACCGAAGTGCTCGAGGCCCTCGACGAAACACGTCGTGGCGTTTCGAACGGCTTTGCCTTGGTGTGTTCGTATCACAGCCTCCGGCCTCCAAAAGGCTGGCAAGATGGTAGCGGAGGACCAGCAGGGCGACTCGCTCAGAGCTTGTCAGCGTGGGCGGAGGAGGAGGAACCGTTTCTGGATCTGCTGGTGATGGACGAGGCCGCGATCATGCGGAATGCGGAGAGCCAGACTTCCAAACTCGGAGGCCTTCTTGCCCCGATCTGCCGCCACAAAGTCTACCTCTCAGCGACGCCACTGCACACGCATTCCAAGAACCTATTCAACCTTCTGCGGCAGCTTGATCCTGACAGCTTTCCCGACGAGCACACCTTCAATTCAATCTTAGAGGCGAACGCACCACTGGTTCGGTTCCGCAAATTGATTCTCGGCGGGAAGGCAAGCCGCGTCGAATTGCTTAAAGAGATTGATCAGGCGGGAAGCTACTCATTGCTCCGGGACAGCAATACGCTCGCCGAGCTCAGACGTCGTGTCGTTGGTTGCGAATCCTATGATGATCCTAAGTTACGGGCCGACCTAGCCTATCGAAGCGAACGTGCGAACCTTTTGTCCTATGTGGTAACACGGACACGAAAGCGTGATGTGGACCTAAATCCCGTCCTGCGAGAGGTTAAAACCGTCCTTGTTCCACTCAAACCCCACGAGAAGCACCTCTATCACGCCGTCACCGATGCGGTGTGGGACTACGCCGCAGACAAAGGCATCAGCTCAGGTTTCCTTACAGTGATGCCTCAGCGGCAGGTAGCAAGCTGCATGGCTGCCGCCTGCGAGCGCCTCGTTAGCGGAACTTCGGATGCCGATGAATTAAATCCTGACGTTAGCCTTCCCCGCTCCGGGGGGAATGCCGGCCCCCTTGTCTCCTTTGTGAAGGCTTCCTTGGCGGGCCAATTTGATCCCTCGGAGTTTAGAAAATCTGACTCCAAATACGAAAAACTCGTAGGGGCTTTAAAGACATACTGGAAAATGCACCCGAATGCCAAGGTAGTGCTGTTCGCATTCTTCAAGCCGACCCTTCGCTATCTTGCAGATCGGCTGAGGAGTGAAGGGATTTCCTCGTTGATGCTGACTGGCGATCAGGTTGGGGACAAACAAGAGATCGTGGACGAGTTCGCCAAACCAAGCAGTGCGCCAATCTTGCTCTCCTCAGAGGTTGGAAGCGAGGGTCTTGACCTTCAGTTCGCGGGTGCAATCGTTAACTACGACCTTCCTTGGAATCCAATGGTGGTGGAACAGCGGATTGGACGCATTCACCGAATCGGTCAGACCGCTGAGCGAATCGTAGTGATCAACATGGTTTGCGAAGGCACTGTCGACGAACGAATCTATCACCGCCTCTATGAGCGTCTTGATCTCTTTCAAAAGACTCTAGGAGACCTTGAAGCGGTGATCGGCCCACTCATCAATGAGCTGACCAAGGATATTCTGACCAACAAGCTATCCGACGAAAATCAGGTGACACTTATCGAAGCGACAGCCGTCGCCATGGAAGCGAAGATGCAGATGGAGGAGGAACTTGAATGCGACGCCTCCATCCTCGCTGCATACGGCGACTACGTGATCAATCAGATCTCAGCGGCTCATGACCGCAAGGACTGGATCACCGGACAGGATCTTGAGATCTACATCCGCATGTTCTTCCACCGCAGTTTCCCAGCGACACGGATTCGGGGAATCGACCAGGACAAGCAGATTTTTGAGATCGAGCTCGATCCTTCAGCAGTTCACGAATTGGATCGCTTCCTCGCGGATCGGAATCTTCGCGGGCAAACCCGACTCACGGGCATGGAGCCGCGTCGGGTGCGCTTTGATCACCGGGTGTTTACTCCATCGGGTGGCGGGATCGAGGTGATCCATCAAGCCCACCCGCTTGTGAAATTCGCAGGAAACCATCTTCGCGTGAACCGCATCGTCCAGCCGGTGCCGGTGGCAGTCGAGGTGCCCCAGAATTTCCGGCCAACGGATGTTCCTCCGGGGGCATACGCATTCGTGTCCCAACGATGGACCGTCGAAGGGTTGCGGAGCTACGAGAAAATTCATCATGAAGTGCAATTCCTCCCGGATCGCAGTGCGGTCGAGGAGCCTCAGCTTGCCGTGAGTATCGTCGAAGTGGCCGCCGCATTTGGCACGAGTAGCGAGCAACTTCCACAACCCGGTGACGAGCTCCTCGACACCCTTAGTGATATCGTTGGGGATCTCGAATTCGACGCCGACGGGCTGTTCCATCAATTCGAAGAACGATGCAAACTGGAAAACGAGGATCGCCGACAGATCCAGCTCCGTGGAGTGGACCGCTTCGAGAAGCGGAGCCTCGAATCCTTAGAGCACACCTTGGACGGCCACAAGTCCGTAGGAAGAGTCGCACTTGTGGCAGCGACCGAGGGCAGAATCCGCAAACTAAAGAACACATGTGAGATCCGTCGTGACAAGATCCGGGCCAAATCCAACACCCGGGGAGATTGCGCGACTATCGCGGCCGGTTTCATCCAGATCCACTAATGAACGGAGGACAGTCCATATTCGATCAACTTAGGTCACTCTTTGGAAAATCCAAAGAGACTAAGAAACCCGCGACGCCTCTACCCGTACCATCCAAACCAAAACAACCTGCATCCGGCCCGGCCTCCGGGCATCCTTCCCAACAAGCCACCTCACCGCCTCCGGTTTCTGCGACGCCTCCAGTTCGGAATCGCCCCCAGCCGGGGACAGCACCCGAAATAGACTTGATACTGGGCATCGATTTCGGCACCAGCTGTACAAAGGTCGTCATCGGAGACCATGGCTGGCTTGGCCAATCCTACGCGGTTCCTGTTGGAAATGGTGGCGACGGCCTTGAATATTTCCTTAGACCAACCCAGATAAGTGTGGGCCGAAAAAGCGAGACTAACTTGAAGATGCGCCTGATGGCGGACCCGGCCTCAATCAAGATCCAGGACCTGGTCACATTGTATCTCGCCGACGTGATTCGGGATTCCCTGAAATGGTTCTCTTCCGAAGGGCCGCGCCGATACGCAGACCGCAAGCCAGTATGGAGCCTCAATCTTGGATTCCCCGCCAAACAGATTGCGGAAGGTCCGCTGGTAAACGCTTACAGGAAGATTGCCGACCTTGCTGCACGGCTTGGATTTTCCGAGCTCTCGCTCGACCTAGCTTCGCTCTCATCGTTGAAGGATAATCCTGAGGCGGATTCCTCCCGTCGCTCTATTCCATCTGCTCGTATTGCGCTGTATCCCGAGATTGCGGCACAGCTTGCAGGCTATGTTAATTCTCCCTACCGTGCTCAAGGAAACCTCATTCTGGTGGATGTCGGCGCGGGCACGCTCGATGTCTCGACTGCGATCCTCCACGGGAATGACGAAGAGGACGTCGTTTCGTTCCACTTCTGCGAGGTGGGCCTCTTTGGTGCGATGAAGCTTCTTGAAGCCCGCATGGCTGCTCTCGAAACCGCCGTTCCGGGATCGGTTCAAATCCGCCTCGATGATTTCCAATCCGGAACGAAACCGACACCTGAGAGCGTCGCGTTGATTCTCGGGCATCAGGGGCAGGTAGCCCGCGAATCCAACGATGCTTTCAATACCGTTTCTAAAGACTTCGCTGAGCGTTCTATTCTATTGGCAATTTCCTGTGCCAGCCAGTTTCGTAAGCTGCAACGAGATGTGCATTCCAACCCGGCTTTCGATCCATGGCCGGGTCAAGTGAGGTTCTTTTTTACAGGAGGAGGCAGCCGGCTTAGCTTCTATCAAAAACACTTTATCGACGGCCCCTTCGAGCAGCAGCTTTCGAAATTTACCCGATGGAAAGAAACCGAGGGAGATCGCCGACTACATCAGCAAGGTCTCCGGCTGGAGCCGCTTCCCGCTCCTGATGACCTCCAAGGACTGCCTGCCGACTTAGCCGCCGACTTTGACCGACTCAGCGTCGCCCACGGTCTAGCCTACGGCAGCGAAAACCTCATGAAAATCACCGCCTCCGTTCACTCCTGACCCATAATCTAATTCAGTGGAATACTTCCAACCTTCCCACAGATCTTAATCACGCCAATGATTAAACGCCACTCAAGCCGCCGAAACCGCCTCGATAAAGCAGTCCTGAATCAACGGCTCGATGGAGCGGCATCCTACGATCGGATCGCAGGGTATTTCCGCTCCAGCCTATTCGAGGTCGCTGGCGAGGCGGTGATGAAGGTGACCGGTAAAGTCCGCATCATTTGTAATTCGGATATTGATCCCAAAGACATGGAAACCGCAACTGCCGCCCAAGCCGCAGTTGGTGCGCAAGGCCGTCCCGAGGAAGAGCTACCAGTGGGAGTTTCTGTTCCTGGGAGCCAACGAGGATGTCTTCGCTTTTCGTGAGGGTTTGCGAGTTGCCCTTGGGAGATTTGTCAACCTTCAGCCTTCTTGGATCTTCGCAGCTTCGGCGCGGACCTGGTCACGCAGTTCCTTCGGTTCCTGGACTTTCGCCTGGCTGCCCCAGCTCAGGGTCCAGCGCACCATTTCCTCAAGACGTCCGATCTCGAAGCGCACTTCCACTCGGCTGCCGGTCGCGTTGAGCGCGGTCACTTGTTGGCTCGGGTGCCAGCGACGTTCCTGGACGATTCGTGCCGCGTAGCCGTTTAATTCGATCCGCACTTCCTGCTTGAAGTCGGGACGCTCGGGGTCGATCCAGATGCCGAAGGAGGTGCCAAGATAGGCCGAGCCGTTGAAATCATCAGGCACCTCGAAAGTGCCTTTACTTGCCTTGGCGGCCCGAATCCGTGGGAAGGCGAAGGTCCGGAGGCCCTGGCGCGCGATGTCATGCCCGATGAGATACCAGCAATGGTCAACCTCTCCGAGGTGGTAAGATTGGATTTTACGTTTTTCGGGCTTATTGCTGCCGAGTTTGCGGTAGTTGAATTCCACCTCGCGGCGGTGCAGCACGGCCTCGGCCAGTTTCCCGAATAGCTGGAGGTCGGTCTTGGTTGCGCCGGCGGGCTTACGGGACAGGGCCCGGTCGAGATCCGACCAGGCAAAGTTCACCTGGCCCTCCATCGCGCGGGTGAGCCTAGCAAAGACGTCGCGCATTGTTTGTTCGAGTTGGGTGCCTCGAATCGATTCGAGTGCTTGACGGGCAAGGAAGAGTCCGGCGAGTTCCTTCGCACTGACCTCGAAAACTGGGAAGGCGCTGACGTCACTGGTGTAGCGGTAGCCATGGGATTGGTCGTCGTATTCGAGGGGGAGTTGCAGTCTATCGCGCATGAACGTGATATCGCGCTGGATGGTCTTCGCGGTTACCTCCAGCTCTTTGGCGAGGACGGAACAGTTCGGCAGCCTTCCCTCTGCAACCGCCTCGTGGATGTGGTAGATCCGCTGCATTGGGGCGCGTGTCCGTCCCGCACGGTCGCTCTCGGAAAATTTCGGCATAGCGGAGGTTTTCAGATCCGCTCGGTCGTGGCAAGCATCCTCGGTCGCACCGTGTCCGACCCCTCCTGAGGCGAGGGGTTCGTCGTTATTGCACCACCGCCAGCAACTGCCGCGCCCGGCTGACTCCCATGAACCAGGTGTAGGCCTCGAAATCGGAAAGGGTTTCCGAAACGGGTTCGCAGCCGACCAGGATGACGGCCCGGGAATCCAGGCCTTTGGCCTTGTTGATCGAGGTGTGGCGGATGGCGCCCTCGGTCTCCTCAAGGACGTCGCGCAGGTTGTGGGCTCCGATCACTCGGGTGTCCCCGAGTGCGCTGGATTTCACGTTCGACTCCTTGTGCAGGATGAGAACCTCATCCGGGCGGCAGAGGCCTTCCTTCTTCCAGCGCGTGATAATTTCCTTAATGCAGGCGAGCGCTCCGGAGTCTGCCGAGACCGTATGCACCTCCGGCTCTGGGCCTTCGGGGAGATGGTCGCCACGGCCGAGGGCTTTCAGCATGGCGTTGATCGCCGGATGGCGGTGTTGCTGGAAGAAAGTCCACAGGGGGCGGGTGTAGCGCAGGGCGGGCTGCAGGTGGACCTGCGCGGGTTGCGACCAGCCGGAACGAATGCCCTCGGCACTGAAGCGCTCTGGGTCACGGAACGGCGGGCGTTGTGCGGGGTCGTAAAATATGCTGGCGGGGGAATTGCCGCCATCGCGTAGGAGCGCCCGGTAAACATCCCACCAGCCTCCGCTTGCATCGGCGTCCCATGCCGTGTCGTGATCCTGCCCCTCATCCGCGACAAGGGCATCGAAGGATGGCCATCCCTTCCGGGAATCCGGAGCTGCTAGCAGGGAACGCACCCGGCCGGGCAGGGCCTCCTCGTAGAACGATTTCAGTGCTGCGAAGTCACCCTCCGGTGGCTCCATGGCAGATCCTTCCCCGGCAAGCTGCAGGAACAACTCCTCCCAGCCCATCACGGTGACGGAGCCACGCTCCAGCTTACGCATTCCGACCAGTTGCCGGAGCTGGGTAGTGAGCGCGAGGTTGTAGACGAGGAAAAGGACATCCTTGCCGGCGGAGGCATAACGGAAGGCCTGCTCAACGGCATGCCAGGTCTTGCCGGTCCCGGTCCCTCCGCGAACCAGCAGCTGTTGGTTGTCGCGTAGTTGGTCGAGGAGTTGGAAGCGATGGGTGAGTTGCCGATGGAAGAGTTCCTCGGTGTGATCGAGGAAGCTGCGTGCCTTTGCAGGGTCGGCACTGGCACCGAAGCGCTTGAGGATGGTCTCACGGTCCTGCGGCGTGACAGGGAAACGGACCCGATCACCGAAGATCCGGAACCACACCGAAGGCAGCCAATCAGCGAGGTCGTTCTTTAGGACCAGGACCGGGCGGCGGATGCCCTGCACCATTTCCTGATCCAAGGCCGCCTCCTCGCCGGGGACGCATAATGCCTTCCCCACCCAGGTGGAGAGCCCTTCCTCCTTCACCATCCTGACGACGGCCGACCACTCATCCATCAACTGGTTGATCGGGTTATCTTGCTCTCCCTCCCAGCGGCCGGTCGCGCTGAACCAGCGGGGTAGGGTGTTCTTCACCTCGAGCACCAGCATGCCGCCCGCCGGGCCGATCACGAGGAAGTCCCCCTCGCGCTCAGTGCCGCGTTTGTCGGCGTAATAGAACCCCCATAGAATCGTCCAGTTGTCGTCGAGTTCACGCAGTTGCTCCGCCACTCGGACCTCGGCGGGGTGTGAGTGCTCTTGGGGGCGTTGAATAATCCAGCGTGCCATCGCGAGGAATGACTAACAGACGAGGGGAGGGGAAGGAAGCATCCAAAGTTGCGCAACGCGCGAACTGTCCCTGAGATTTTCACCCAAAGGTAAGCTCATCAGTGACTCGGAAAATCCTCCTGTGACTGAATGATTTCAAGGATCTTGGCGAAACTGGAAGAATCAGGATCGATACCGTAGAGGGTCTCAAGGAAGCGGGCGAGAGTCTCGCTCTGATGTTCTTTGCTGGTCCTCCATCTTCTCAGGCGGGTCTTGTCGATCTCCAGTGTCATGATGGCTGGACGATTGAGAGGGATCTTAAGGAAAGGGCGGGCTATTTCTTCGAGTGCATCGCGTTCCTCTTTTCCCTTTGAGGAACGGAGGGACTCGTGTCTTACGTTTCGAGCGAGTTGCTTTTTGATCTCCCCAATGGGTGTTATCAGGAGTTTTTCCAGTTCTTCCGGTGGAAAGGTTTCAAGGATTTTGTTGCGCTGTTCGGAGGGAATCCGTGCGGTGGAAAGGCACTTAGCCGCAATAATACGGAGGCGGGCAGTATGGTCGAGCTGGAGTTCCTTGGAGCCATCCTGGATTTGGTAGAGGTATTTTTTGATGGCATCAGGATGACCATAGATCATGTGACGGAAGACCCGAAGCACATGACCGTCGGTCACATGGGGCTCCCGCAGGACGAAGCCCAACTGTTTTTGGAGATCCAGCTGTTGCTGTCGGGTTTCCTCCGGAGCGCTTTTCGTGAGCTGGTTCAAGCTCTGGAAGATCTTGCGAAGTTCTTCGATGAATTCGAGCAGAGTGGTAAAGGTGGGAAGGTTTTCCAGCTTGGTGATCAGGTTGAGGGGCATTCCGAAAATCATTGATTTGTTGAAGGCTGTAAAGATTTTTTTAAATGTGTAATGTGATCTTGACTCCGTCGGGAGCTTGAGGTAAGCTCTCGTCACACGGCATCGTTACAGGATTAAAGTAAACATTACAGAATTTTTTCGATGTCTCGTGATCCGGGCGTAAAATCTTGAAATTTTAAATTATGAACTCCTTAATGAATCAGACTCTTTCCTCTCCTTCGGTAATATCTCGGCGGCCCGCCGCAAGTAGAGAAGAAATGGCAAATCTCGAGAACGAGGCTTGGATTAATTCCATCATGGGGTGTGGCCCCTACCACCGGATCCGGCAGGGAGCGATTTATCGGATCGAACATCTGCTCCAGGATTTTAATGAGCGGATTGTGTATTCAGTCCGTGACGAGACGGAGACCTTGAGAGACCGGGATACGTGGTCGCAGCGCCACGAGGAGGTCTTTCGTGAGTGCTTTGAGCCGCCTCGGGAATCCTTGAAGACGGGTGATTATTTGGGAATCCGCTCGGTGGGCGGGGAGTTGCGGGTCACTTATGAATTCATTATTGATTTGTCGGATGACAAGCACCCGCGTTTCTTACGCTTCCGCGGCCATCATGGCATTAATTGGTTTTTGGACATTGTTTCCGATGATTATGTCGAATGTGAGTCGATGTGGGAGATGATCAAACGAGACTATTATGTCGTCTCTGAGCTCTCGTCAGCCCGTCGGCACAATCCCAGAGTTTCCTTTTTACAGAGCGACAAAGGAAACCTGAGTCTGAGCCCGATGCGGATGGCTGATGACCGGGCCATGAGTGATGATGAATTGGTTCTTCATTACGGCGGAGAGGACATTCTGGAGTATCAGTCAAAGTTGCTCACATCACTGGATGAAGAGTCGTCAGGTCTTCACCTGCTTCACGGGAAGCCCGGAGTGGGGAAGACGTCTCTGCTTTTGCATCTGATTTCGGTGACTAAATCTCGGCACCAGCTGATCTATCTCCCCACCCAGTATTTCGAGAGTATCTCAAGCCCCGCTTCTTTTTCTTTCTGGGCTGAGCTTGCAGAAAAACGCGAGGAAGGGAAGCGAACTATCTTGCTGGTGGAGGATGCCGAGGCCCTGATTCAGTCTCGCGAGACAGTGGACGGCTACCAGGCCTCACAGGTGAGCAACTTGTTGAATGTGACTGACGGAATCCTGGGGCAGGCTCTCGGGCTGCATGTCATGGCGACTTTTAATACGGAGGTGGGAAAGATTGACCCTGCTCTTTTGCGTTCGGGGCGTCTCAAAACCTTCCGGGAATTTAAACTCCTTCCAGCTGCAGAGGCCGCGAAACTGGCGAAGCACCTCGGCCGCCGACTTGAGGTAGAGCGGGAGGAATACCCGCTGTCGGAGATCTACTGTGGGGCATCGGTCCGTGAGCCGAAGGACGTGCAAATTGGCTTTGCCAATCGGGAGTTGGGTAAAAGGGTAAAAGGGTAAATCCTAACAAAAATTAATAGTATGAAAATGATGAACACAAGAATAAGACAACAAATGCGGATGGGATCGGTCATGAGTGATGGTGACTGGGCGAGTGAGGACGTGAATTCGATCAATGATTTCTTCAAAGAACCGATGAAAAATCCGCCACCCAATCTTTCATCAGTGGTCTGGCATCCCTCGGCGGGAAGGGATTGGAGACCGTTTGTCTTCTGGTCGAAGGGATATCTGGAGAGGAAGGTCAAGTTCTCAGGGCTCACTCCGGCAACTCTCCATGTCATGACGACGCTGAATTGTAGTGCAAAAGAGTTGATGGAGTTTCTGGAGTCTGACGAGCGGGTTGCATGGCAGGATGAGCGCACAATGATCCGCTTGGTGGAGTTTGAGTATGTTGCCTTGCGATGCGAGGATCTTTGGCGCAGGCCGTCGAGGGAACATTACCACTTCGAAGGTCGGAACAATGAATGCGTGTTTCGGCAGAGGGGGGCGGATGGTTTTTCCGGTGTGATTGAGGTCATTGATAAAGAGAGTGGCCACGTGGAACGGATTCCGATGCTTTATCTGCTCTCGGAAAACATCGCGACCTATGAGCATTTTGTGAGCAGCGGTCTCTTCCAAGTGCGGCACGTGCCAGCCACCTGTGAAGGACTCGGCTTCGGAGGTTGCCAACGGTCGCTGATCAACTACTTGGTTGAGACTGGATTGGGCGTCGATGATCTGGAGAGTGTTTGGGTCGGCAATAGCAGCGGCACAGCTTTTACGCATCTCCTTGAATTGGTCAAGAGAAGGCCAATGATCCCTTGGGCGATGCCGATGTGCTTTGGTGGGACCCTGTTTTGTAGAGATGGAGAGGAGCCCCGGAATGATTGAGTCACTTTGGTGGGTTCTTGGAGTCAATGCCGTGCTTTGGCTCTGGGTGTGGTTGGTTCCGGTCCGGGTGGTGAGAGTCCGACGGCTCTGGAAGAGCGGGGCCTTGGGAATGGCTCTGCCAGGCGTGATTTTTGTCACTCCGGCAGGGGATCATCCGGGGGTTCTGGCTCACGAGATGGTTCACCAGAAACAGTTTCGGAGATATTCCCCCTTTGGGGCCTCGATTCTTCTGGGGTGGTTCTATCTTTCCGGTGCGATGAGGTATCGTTGGCAACGGGGACGGTGGCCACAATTCTGGGAATTGTGGAGTTCGAATCCGCTGGAACAGGAGGCAAACGAAGCAATGGGTAAAGGCCCCCCTTGATGTGGCTTGCAGAAGAATGTAGGGCTGATAAGAAAGAGCAACGATGAACGATTTTGACAGTTATTTTTACCAGGTTTTCCCGCAAGAATTGGCGATCTTCCTGATGAAGCATCCGGGGCCGAGAGGGCGAAATCGGTGCCAGGTGCCCTTGCAACGTCGGGCTCTGATTTCGGAGGTGCGTCCATCGGGAGTGACGAATCACCTTGAGGGACAGTCCGATGAGTTCTGCTTCAGTTGGTATGCCATCACCCTGATGGATCAGGGGCTGCATAGCTACTTTCCGGCCAGCTACGACCAGTGGGTTCGCAACACAGGCGGGTATCCCGTGCCCGTGTTTTCGTATTTCGGGGAGGTCCGGACGGCAGCGCCGCACAGTATCCTTGATTGGCGCGAGGAGTCGGTGGTGCGATGGCGGGGGTTTTGCCAGGGATACCTGTCGGAAATGACGAGGAAACTGGAGGCGATGTCGGGCGTGAGTCCAAAGCAGTTCTTCGAAGCGGTGATTCGGGACCGGGAATTCGACCACCGGGAAAACCTCTTCGACGAAGTTTTAATCGAGGCGGCGGTCAGCGCGTTCGGAATTGAGGGCGTGTTTGAGGAACTCTGATTTACGTGTTTCTCTGCCCCGAACTTCAAAACAACTGATTTCACTCCAATTAAATGCCTCTCGTTGACCTTTCTCCACTCTATGCCAGAGCCCACCAACTCATCTGCTTCAATATAAAAGCTGATTGTGATCGAGGAAGCACGGTTCAAGGTGCTCCCATTGGTCGCGGGCGTAGCCACGGGAGGTTGCAATCGCAAAAGAGCGCGAGAGGTGCTCCCATTGGTCGCGGGCGTAGCTGAGCGCTTTCCCAAGCTTGCTTTTGGGAAGGATACGGCGGTGTTTTTCGAGATGGTGGAAGAGTTTTTTGAGATGGTCGTAATCCCAAAAGTATCCGGTGGCGGTTTTTCCTTTCCCGGGTTCGAGGCAAGGGATGGGTGTTTGATTCTTGCCTCCGCTCGCCCCCTTCGAGCTCCCTTTGATCGTCTATGTCGCTCCGCTCCATTCGTCGACGCGGACGTAGTCGCTGGTGCGGATGCGCTCGCCGATGAGGTCACGTATGAAGGTGGCGGGGGTGGCGTGAAGACGGACGCTGGTGACGGTGTCGAGAAGGCGGTAAAGGTGGGGTCGATCTTGATGATGGTAGTTGTCGTGGTGTCAGACGTAGATGCCATAGCTCAACAGTCTATGGCATCTCCACTCTCTTTGGCTAGAGAGTGTTTGTTGACCGGTTACGCAAATGGGAATAAAGCGATTTTTTTTTGGAGTATTCATGGTATCTCGAGTCGGGGTGGAAGGGCTTCGTGAATTCGCGAAATACGAGGATGTTTTTGAATTCTCTTTGACCGGCGTCTAGGGTGGTCGGCTCGCTTTCATGAGGACGGGAGGTGAGCAATTCAGAGAGCGATTCGGGGCACAAGTCCGGGTTTTTTTGGTAGGGGTCAATGACTCCAACAAAAAGGAGGTCATCAGTGGTGATCCTCACAGATCCATAGACAAAGATAGAAAATGGGTTTATGTGTCGTTTGAGGGGACAGAGGTCGACTAGCGAACGAAAAAGAGTGGGCCCGGAATCCGGGCGGTCAAAGAGGGTCTTGACTCGTTCGAGCAGGATCTCGCGATCGCCGGAGGGAGGAGGCAGAAAGGATTGGGAAAGGTCGTCGGGCATGGGGAAAAGAAAGGTGGCATTTTAGATAACGGTGCTTACAGGAAGCTGTCGGGCGATGATCTGATCGATCAGCGGGAGATCGGCCGGGATGAGCCCGGTTTTGGGGTTGGTATAGTAGGCGTAATCACGGAGTGGGGTGAGGGTTCGGAGGACTTTGGCGCAAGCCGGACTGATGTGGGGACCGGAGTGGGTGAGAGAACACCATTAAGATCGAGGAAGAGAATCCCTGGGGAGGGCAAATTGATTGAGGTTGAAAAGGGTTCGGGATCATCGTCGGGAGTGGGTGTTGTCGAGGGTCTGGAAGAGTTCCGGGATGGTGGGTGCGACGTTTTTCTGAATCGCACCTTACATCTAGTGTTTACGGTTAAAGTGTAATGATGTCAAGGTTATTGCAATCAAAGATTGAATATAGGTAAGGGCGTTGTCTACGCCTTCTGGATAATGATGGCAAGGAGTTGCCTGGCGCAGGAGGCCGCCATGAAGTGGGTGTGCTGGTTGGCGGGATCGCTGACGGACTCAAAGGACTGGAGGCCTACGTCGGTTGTCTGTCCAAGGAATCTTCAGAGCTAAAAGTAAACTATAATCGGAAGAAAGTCAGAGGTTGTTTCCTGAACCACGGGGCTCAAAGCCTTTCGTATTGTAATAGGGCTCTGAGATGCATGGCGGTCGTGAAAAGAAAGGAAATTGAAAAGGGAAAACAAGTGAAGTTTGGAGGTCCCCCAGGGGTAGCTCCTCTGACCGCAGTGCTTGCAGAACACCTCCTCACTGGCTGCCTCGGCCGTATCGTCATGGGGCCGAGCGAGGATATTTGGTGTTACCCGGATTCCCCGGAACTCGACATCGTCTGGGTTGCCTTCGTTGACGACATCCGCCCTATCCGCCAAGTCTCCGCCGCATGGCTGGAACCCGGATGAGTCATGATATAATCTCTCTAAATTCGATGAATCTCCTGCCTCAGTCCAATCCATCCGGATTAGCATCCGGTTCCTGGCAGTCGGCGAGCGCATCCAGAAGTGGAATTCTAGCATCCCGGAAACGAAGAGTATGGTTCGCAGATTTTTCGGGAGGGAAACGAGGATATCAAAGCCGTCGGTGAAACGGGCAAAGAGCCTCCCAAGGTCCGAGACACGGATTTCCCGGAGGATCAGGGTGACGCCATCCGCTTCGGTCACCTGCCAGATAGCGGAACGGTAGGCCCAGGTTGTTCTGATCGTAATGTTTCCGGACGAGGTTGAAGCGCCGAGTGAAGGCGTTCCGGAGTTCCCGGCACCATGGGAGGCGATCGGGTGTGGCGAGCCCTTCATCAATCAGATCAAAAGACTGCGAGCAGTAGAAGCGGCTTGTGGGTGTCCCTCAGGACGCGAGCTCCCCGCGATGGGAGTCAGGCCGACGTTGAGCCCCCGTCGAGGCGCTCGATAGCTTGGGTGATCGATGACCCAGGGAAAATCTATCGATGATGCTGCGCGTATCCTACCTGACAGAAGAGCGTTGCCTTCTGACAACCGGGATTCGTCCGCCAGAGCGTGAAGATGAGGAATGGGGCGACGGTCACCCCGGGCGAGATAGGGGGGGGCGAGGGTGGCGATGCGATGCTGTGCCTGGTAAGCAGGATAGAGGAGGAGATAAAAGTGCTGGAGAGGAGATTACGGGAGGCCGTAGGAGCGTGGCCGGGGGTTAGAGGAGGGAGGGAGCACAGAGAGGAAGAAGGCGAGGAAAGGAACACGCACCCTTATGTTGACTCTTTACACCCCATTCAGTAACCTCATCGAACGACTCTCACAACTCAATGACTCCCCAGCCTCCACCATCGCCCTAGGAGCTCGATACAGGCCGCTTGCCGTCATTGCCGTAAGAGTCTACGGCGAGAGACTGAGGGCGATCGCAGGGCAAGCTGGGGGCCGGAAAAACTCCGCCTCAAAACAACCCGATGAACGACCCAAACGACCCGCCGAAAAAGCCCGATGATTTGACCTTAAAAGGAGCCAATGAACAACCCGAGGAAGTGGTTTATTACATCATTGCAGGAGAGCGATACAGAGCGTGGCCGGTGATCTTGGGAGATTCCCTTCTTCAATCGACTGATGACGCTCCTAGGCCGTCCTAGGAAGCGGGTGGTCACACTCTCGCGTGTTGACGATGACGAAGGGAATGATTGAACCGATTCCGCCATGAAGTCCAATCGGACAGTCCAGGCGGATGAGGGACGGACAGGTTGACCAGGCAGGGGGAGGGGAGGGCTGGGTAGTATCGCTGGATCGTCTGGCAATCTTCTCAAGAAAAGATTTCAGCTGAATTCTTGGAACTTTTTACGAAACCCAATGGGATTGGAAATCGTTGCGAATGGTTCACGAGTTCCTCCGGTGCCGATTACAACTATTGTGCCGTATCCCAGAATGCGCCCGAGAATCCCTTGATCCACATTCACGGATTCAATCTTGTTTAGGTTCATTTCCACTGTGCGCCGTGAGATCAGACCTACTTTGATGATGATTCGCTTGTTGGTGATCGCGAATTCGCTCGTGAGCATTTTGATTATCGGACTGAGCCAAAGCGTGAAAATATTAAATGGATTCAGGAAGATAATCCAGTGAAGCTTGGTTTCGTGCACGACTTGCTCGTTGGCGCCAAGGTGAGAATTGACGTATGAGGCCATGGTGTGATGTTGATACGTTTGTGTCTGCGAAATCTTCCCTGTAAAGCTAGGGGAATGGCGCGCCGGTAGGAAGCTGAAATTAATCAGACGCCTCGCGCAGGTCGCGGAAGTGTTTTGGTATGACCTTGGTGGGAAAGCCTCGATGTCCAGCGAGGTGACGAGGACCGCGATTTTTGCCGATCCAGGGGGTGGCGCAAGCGTCCCAGCCATCGCCGCAGTCCTGCCAGAGCGCTCGCAGCTCTTTGAAATGCGGCAGGCCTCAGAGTGAACCTCCACTATCAGAGGCAAATTTTACAAGCCCTTCAAATTCGGGGCAACGCGTTTGACGCTGCAATCAACGATTCTCTTCCTATTTTAACGTAGACTCGGTGAACTTCGGCTGAATCGTGCCCTACCCACTCTTCGACCGTGGCAGGAGGGATGCCGGCCTCGTGCATCAGGGTGACTGCGGTGGCTCGGAGGCTGTGGAAGGACACCTTGCACTCTTCCCGGGTGGAATCTCGACCACTCCTCTTTGACCGGTGGCTCACCGGCTTCCGGATTTCGCAATTCGCCAAGATCGTGTTGAACTGGTTAGAAAGGGTCGCGGATCCATTTCGTTCGTAAGCCTTTGCGAGATTCGGATGCACTAAAATTTCGTCATCCGGGGATTTGGAAAGCTCCGAAACATGTTCTTTGAGAGGGCTAGAGAACGGAATAACGACCTTGCGGCCCGTTTTTCTCGTGCTTAGCGACAATTCGTCCGCACTTAGATTGATGTCGGACCATTTGAGCGTCGCCAAATCGCCAAGGCGCTGCCCGGTGTAGATGCCGAAGATGAGCATGCTCTTCCATTCGCCAGTGGATTCTAGTTTGATCTTCTGTAGCTCCGCCAAAGTGAACGGCCGCCGCCCGGAAGATCGGCCTCCTTTGCTGGCCTTGCGAGTGAGTTTCAGGTTCTCCGTCGGCTCAATAAGGCAGAGTCCCTCTTTCTGGGCCGCTGTGAACATAGCGCGGATCGCCTTAATTTTGTTGGTGATTGTCGTTTCGGAAACCTTCGACGCAAGGTGATTCCGGAAGTTGGAAATGTCGTCCGGACTTATTTCGTTGAGGTCTGAGTCGGCACGGCTACCGAGCCACGCGAGAAGTCCATTGATGGTGGAGGCGTAGAAAGCCTGCGTGGCCTTACCTGTCTCACCCTTTTTCCTGTTCTGAAAAGTCTCGCCGAATTTTCTGACCGTGGAGGTTGGTAGATTTCCCCCGGTAATCTCGCGATGGAGATCGCTGATAACGGAATGGACCTGCTTGGCGGTGCGACTCTTCCTCCCGGCGTCCTCGTAGGCATTGGCAATTCTTTGAGCCTCTCGGCGATTGGTGGATTTCGCTTCCACTTTTGTGCTTCGGTTTCGGCGTTTTCCATCGCCTCCGATAAAACCGGCTTGCCAATAGATCGAATTCGGTTTCTTCCAGAGAAAGGCCATGTGATACTCATAGTGATACAATGCCATGAAGTCCAAGGAAATCTGGCGAACATTAAATCACCGTAGAATATAGGATGTGAGCTCCTAGGACTTCCTCGGATGGTGCGATTCCGATCCGTGGGTTCGAATCCCACCCTGTCCGCCATTTCCCCTAAAGGGCTTCAAATCAGCTAGTTAAAGCGTTTGAAGCCTTTTTATTGTAAGCGACTGAAAGGCGACCCCTCTTTTTGCGGCTGGGGCGG
>Ga0209702_10005453_pt1 | contig 17283 bp, 25 predicted proteins | sample FRY01_FD_187210 | JGI IMG/M metagenome (GOLD analysis project Ga0209702, IMG submission 187210) | Freshwater microbial communities from Lake Fryxell liftoff mats and glacier meltwater in Antarctica - FRY-01 (SPAdes) (version 2) | ecosystem: Environmental > Aquatic > Freshwater > Ice > Glacier...
GTCTGTAATCGACTGTCCCATCCGATGTATGTTTTACCATACTTATTATATATTTATATGGTTACCACCTTTATCACTTACATCGCACAAGCTAAAGACTTGTGTGTTTTACGTTCCGTCATATAAAATAGTTCATACATATCCACTTATTTTTTTGGCTTTAGGACCATGATCCATTTATTTCCCTTACACTGTGGTAGGGATTCTGGAATACCAAACTCTTCAAGAAGCTCAGCGAACTTTAACATTACGATTTCACCTTGTCCTCTCATGGCATTCTGGCGACCTTTCATCATTAGAGAACATTTTATCTTATTACCCTCTGATAAGAATTCTGTGCCCTTTTTTGATTTAACTTCAAGATCATGGTCAGCAATAGTTAGTGAAAGTTTAATCTCTTTCATTTCTACCTTCTTACTATTCTTAGTTCGATCTTTGTCACGCTTTCTTTCATTATAGATAAATTTACTATAATCTTCTATGCGTACGACTGGGGGCCTAGCACTCTCGTTTATAAGTATAAGGTCTTTACCCTCTGATTCGGCTAATTTTGATGCATCAAATGATGACATTACTATACCTTCGTGGTCACCAATAATTCTTACTTCATCAAATCTAACCTCGTGGTTTATTTTGTGTGTTCTTGTTCTTGAATTTTTGCTCATTAATTGTTTTACTTAGTTTATTTGGGTTTGTTTATTTTACCTTTTCATAAAAATCTTCTTGATCTATATCGGCCAAGATTTATCATATTAAATTCATCTTCTTACTATTTCTTTCAACGCACATTCTTTTGAGTATAATTTAGCTCTTTGCTCACCAAATCCACCAAAATAAATTTTCTCTGACCTAAGGCTTTTTACTCTTGTTAGCTCTATGTATATACTGTGACTCATTAGTACAAATGTAGTGAAAATTTTTACACCTGCAATATTAATATATAGTTACAAGAACCAAAGCGGTTTTAATGAATACTTTTAAATATGTTAAAGAATTATAAAAATTTCCAAATTGATAACTTATTTGAATCAGTTAATGAATCGAAATTCTACCTATCACCTGATTTTAGGAAATTGTTAGGGATTATAAATAGTGATATTTCTAATGATCTAATAAACCACTGGGGAACTGATATTAAACCAGACTTAACATTTATTGATGTTGACGCTGAGCCAGGTTATATTACATTCGGAACAATGAACAACTTCTTAAAAAAGAATACTAATGTATCATTGGCTGTTATACAAGATGTTTCTAATAAATCTATAGTCGATAGGGCATGGGAAATAGATAAAGATTCTACTATACAGGGACAGGATAACTCACGATATGGAATGTATCGCGACAAATCTAGAAATACCGTAAAGCTTGGTAGACTTGTTAATAAAGTTTTTCCAAAAAAATATATTGATAAAGACGTTGAACAATTCGTTAATGATTTTAAATCAAACATTAAAAATATTGGCGAGCGTTGGGAATTAGTTAGTGGTGAAGATATAAAGAAGTGGTATAATGGTAAAATGTACAGTGTTAGCTATGGATCTTTAGGAGGCTCTTGTATGAGAAATTCACCAAGCAGCTATTTTACAATATTCTCTGAAAATCCAGAAGTATGTAGAATGTTATTACTTACCGAAGATGGTAAGCTAATTGGCAGAGCTTTGATATGGAAAGTAGGGGAAGCATTGGATATGGATACTGAAAATAATCCAGTAGAACTTGAATACTTTATGGATAGGCAATACACAACAAGTGATGCTGATATTGTTAAGTTCAGAAACTATGCACTAAAACAAGGATGGGGATATAAAGCTAGAAATCACCATAGTTCACTACCAGATGTTATAATGCCAAATGGTGTGAAAAAAGATCTTAAGTTAAAAATAAATACAAAGCCTATAAGACATGTTAGCTACCCATATATGGATACTTTTAAAAGATATGATCCTAGAACAGGGGTTCTTGAGAATACTAAGGATCGCCTTGATGGTCATTATATTATTGAAGCTACTGATGGTAGTTATATTGAATGTAATGGTGTATACTCCGAATATTATGGTGATTGGATCCCAACAGAAAATGCTGTTCGTTCAGAATATTTGAATGATTGGATTAGGTTAGACCGTTCAGTTGAATTAGGGGTTGGTAGATACACAGGACAGCGAATCCCAAATAACCATAGAAGACTAAAAAGGGATGTTTTTCGCAATGTCTATTTAACCGATAGTGATGCTACTTTTTCAGATCATTATGGATATTATATATTTAGTGATGATGCCAGAAACTCAATTTTAACTGTTGCGAATAACGGTAGTATAGGGTCTGGTGGTATTATGAGTCTACATGATGCCAATTTCTACTCTTTCAATGGATGTAAAGATCAGACATGGTTTAAAGCTTTATCAGATAAGTATAGATGGGGTGATTATAAAGGAATACATGTTAATAATTTAACTAGTGATGGAGGTAAAGTCGTTTTAAAGTGGGACGACCGGATGCATAATAAATATAAGGAATTAACCGCCCTACAGAAAATTAATAAGAAGAAGTTGGATATGATACCTAAAATTCTAGTTATTGATCTTTACGGAACAACCAAATCTGATAAAATAGAATATCTATCAGAAGTAGATTCATACATATTAAAAATCCCAATTGATAAATCAAAACATGTCGTAACAGATATAATATCATATACATTGGAACTTAAAGATAAGGACCTTACAAGAACACTTACAATGCTTATTAATAAGATTAAAGCACAAATAAAAAGTGAGGAAGAAGATTGGAGGGCTAATAATTCAAATGATGGATCATATAACCCCGAAACTGGAGAAAACCATAGGTTTCCACCACAAAAAGATGAATTGGGTAACTATGTAAGACAACATGATAAATATGGTAATGCGGTTGGTGGTAAAGCAACTCCTTTCAAAGTTGATCCAATGCAGAAAAAGGCTTCCGAAAGAGGGGAAACCTTATTCTGGTAGAACCATTAATAGTATTTAGGAAAGTGCTTTTCTAGCCAATTCAGAAACTAATTTCTTATCAGCATTTAATTTAGCAAATTGACCCATTACTTGACCGATGTTAGAAGCTCCATTAGCAATTATTTCATCCAGTTTGGATTGAACTTCTTCTTCTGACATTTGTTTTGGTAAGTATGATTCAACAATGGAAAGCTCATTCCTTCCAATTTCTTTAGATGCCTCATTATCATTTAGCTCAAGGCTTTGTTTTATACCTTTTGCGAATTTCAAAAGAATTTTAGTAACCTCTTCATCTGAAAGGTCATCAACTTGTGTATTTTTTTCCTGTGTCTGGATTTCACCCTTTATTGTTGAAAGCAGAGTCTTAGCTTCATTATCACGAGATTTGAAGGCTGTTCGGAAATCAGTGTAAATTTTTTCTTTTAACATAGTTTTTGGATTTATTTTGTTAATATATTAATTAATTTTCAATTTATCTAATAGTTTATGAAGTATACAAAGGAGTATAAAGATACTACAGACCATTGATAGCTAGATTATTATTTTTATATTTTTGATCTTCTGAAACATCCTCAAATGACATTATCCAATCAATTCCCCCAGGGTCAAAATTTTCAGCCTCCTTAAGTGATTTAAATTCTACTTCAAATAGAACTAACTCTCCTAACTTACCCTCGAATATATCAAACTCAATTGTGTGTTTTCCAAATGGAACGAAGTATCGTGTTTTTTCAACAACCCTGTCATCTGTAAGAGACCATAAAGCGTCAAACTCTTCTTTAGTTATACTTTTTTCAACTTCTGTTCTTGACACATCACCAGGTCCTTTAATAGTTAAAGTATATTTATCATCCGATTTTCTAATCCTAACAACTGGTTCTAAACATATATATCCTTGTTTAATCTTTTCAAATTTTGCATCTATAGGCATTTTGAAACGACCAGTAACAATGTATTTCTTTTCAATTTCATCTGTTGCATTCTTAGTAGATTTTAGGTGTTCCATCAATTATATATTAAAAATAGGAACTGAAAGCCTAAATTATTAACTTGGGCATGCACTAATTGAAGAAGATACCTCTTCATGAACCTTTATAAGTGTGCTGCCACGAGCATTCTTAACCGCTCTTTTAAAACTATTTTCACTGATATAAAATCTATAACCTACCTGATATACGCTCATGATAAAATTTCTTTTATTGTGTTGTCCCTCTCTATTATACGCTCTAATATGGGTATTTGTTTATTGATTTCCTTTATTTCGTTGTAAGCATCAAATCGCTTTGAGATAAGTTTATTCTTGTCCTGTCCACCTCCTATACCATAATTTGAATTGACTTCAATTTTAATAATCGATATTAAAATTGATAGGTAATTTAGCCTATTATTAAGTGTGTCTAATTTATCCTGATGTGGGCTAGGCATACCTTCGCTCTTCAGCAGTTTCATATTCAGCATATACCTGTTCTGCGGTATATCTGCTATTAGTTATAATATGGTATACGAATTTTTGGCGAGTCTCTTTACAAAAATCGGCATCCTCAAATTTATGAGGTAATTCGATGTACTCTGCAACGCCTTCTTTAAGACTTATTTGGTTTTTTAGAATTCTACCAACAATGCTACCGACTTGGTTATCAGCTAGTCTGCATCCTGTTTCCCATCCTTCTCCTTTGTAATTTTTCATCGTCTATATATTTCAACAAATATATGGATAATATATGAATCTTTGTCTTCTATATAATTCTATATTATGTATTGCATACACAGAGTTCTCTGTTATGAATATCGATTCGCTTATTATATCAGTAACTTTTGTTGTTTTCCATCCCTTGTCACCTATATTAAAACAATCACCAATTTTTGGAAATTCTATAAGATCGTAAAATCCATAACTATAACCAATATCTTGTCTTATTATACCATTTGTTCTTAAAAAGTTATATCTTTCCTTAGATGCTTTCCTTAAAACTTCAGTATAATATCCAATTGGAGGATCCGGTTTAGAGAATATTAAAAGTAAAGGCTTTTCACTTCTTTCACCAGAGGTAAAATATTCTAAATATTGGCCTATTTTAAATATTTTAAATTTCATTACAAAGTTATGCCTTAAAAATATCTTCAAATCTTTTCCAGTCCTGATCTAATTGTCTTCTGTCAATTTGAGATTCCCATTTTTTATTCTTTTTGGTAATTTATTCACAGATTTCATCAAATCCTAAATTAAATCTAGATGATATTAGTAATAGGTTTTGTAAACTATCAGCCATTTCCGATAATATATTTGCTCTTAATTCTTCTGGTGTTTCATCGGTTAATTTTCTACCAGTCGTTTTATTTATTTCTTGACATAGTTCTCCAAATTCTTCATTGAATTTCATAACCGCCTCTGATATTGAACATTTATCCCTTATATCAAGTTCTCTTATTTCTTCATATACTTTTTCCATAATTATTTTATAAAAAAAACCCCTATAGTTTAATATACGGGGGTTTTAATAATTAGTTGCGGATAGGCATTATCTATTAACAATAGTCCTCATAGTTCTCAGCTTGTTTGTGAGAACTTAGTAACCTTTGTGTGTCACTTATAGTGGATGAAATCTTATCAAGTTCTAAAACTCCAAGATATTCAGCCATTTCATTTCTTGTTGTATCTTCTGCAGATGATCCATTTCCATGGAACAATTGTAGAACAACACCATTCCATTTGATAGACTTATATGTAACATTCAAATCTTCTAAGAAGAGAGCGATTGTTTCAAATTCATCTTGAATTCTTCTTGGGTCAATATCAACTTTGTTATAAATACCAGTTTTAGTATCAATTGTATAAGAACTCATATAGTTGTACTTCTTATCCCAGAATGTTACTTTCTTCTCATTAGGAACTGTACTTGGTAGGTAGTGAGACCATCTATCATCGTCAAATGAATTACTTCTTTTTAGTCTTGCCTTCTCAGCCTCTTTTTCTTTGAAATCAGTATAAGATTCTGTTCCCCAATCATCATGTCCGCCATATCCATAGTATGATCCATATCCACCATATTCTGTTTTACTTGGGTCTCTTTCAATTGGAAGATTTGCCCAATCTACTAAAAGACAAGCTTTAGCCATCTTTTCTAAGTGTTCAATATCCTGTCTCTCATTGAAAGTGTGTTCTGAGTAATATCCAACAGATAGGTTAGTACATTCAGGATAAATTCCGGTAAAAACAGCGGAGTCTGTGTAAACACCACCTGAATCTTTCTTGTATTTGAAAGAATCATCAGCCTTGTTCAATTCTTTAGCCAAAGCTTGTGCGAAATTATCAGAACAACATCTTGAAGATGATTGGTAAGTAATTACAGAATCAAGTCCTCTACGGTCAAATGAGATTACTTTTTTTATGTGATCTAGCTTCTCAACTTTGTGCTTATCCGCAATGTGACGAGAACCTTTACATCCAACTTCTTCACCAAGGAAAAAGTAGTAAAGACCAGGTACATTGTTCTCAATCATATGAAGCATGATAGTTACACCAGCCTTATCATCAGCGCCAAGAATAGATTTACCATCAGTCTTGATCATTTTCCCATCTATAACATGATTTACATCTGTATAAGCTTGAGTTGCGGTATCAAGGTGAGAGGTAAACATAACATCAGATGTGCCGTCTCCAACCTCTATATAAAGGTTTCCGAAATCATCTTTTTCTAAGTGAGAAGGTAGCATATCATAAAGACTTTCCTCTGTTCCGTGTGGATAAGTCTGTCTTGTAAGATTTAAAAATGTTTCCTTAATGTTCATTTTTTTCATGTTAATGTGTGTATTTTTACTCTTATGATCAAATATAAGGATAAAATCACAGACTTCCTAATTTAGGACGAATCTAATGATGATTATCACATTTTAATATATAAAAAATATGTCACAAGTTGTAAGCGATCTTAATACCGGAATAATAACTATATCAGACGAATTTGATATTAGTTTACCACAGGGCGATGCTCTAGCAACACCATACCTATCAAGTATATATGATGAATATGTTATATCATTTATACAACTTGAAAGTGTTACCAAATTTATCTCATTTACTTATAGTGCAATTGGATCATCATCTACAAGAACCATTGATACTGAGTACCGTGTTTCAAGAAATGGTAATACCTGGACCGAATATATGGATTTAAACCAAGTTATACAAAATTTTCCACCATTTGATCCTGCTAATGAAATGTATATTGATATTAAATTTACTAGAACAGGAACAAAAGTAGATGGTGATATTAGGATTAAGAGTTACCAATTAGATGGTGAACTAATTAGAAATGCTACTGATGGAAATGTAACACTAGGTGCTAGTGGATCATCAACTGATTCTATTATAATAAAACCACCATTTGTATTCAAAATATTCAAAATTACTGATATTGAAATACTAACAAATGCTTCTAGTAGTTCCGATTTTAGCGTTGAGTATAGGTTTTCACAAAATAACTCTAGAACATGGTCAGATTGGGAACCATTTACAAAGGAGAACATATCCACTAGAAGAATAAGTCCTATTAGATTTTTTGAAATAGAGTATAAAGTTAATAATATTTCAAATTCTTTTATTAAGATATCTGATATTAACCTTGTTGGTGATTTCCAAAATGTAACAATGGACTCACAAAAAACAAATCTTATGGGTATTCGTGAGTGTTGCCAATCAACATTAATTGCGAATTCCGCAAATTCATCAAATGCTGGTGCTTATGATGAAAATGGTGTATTTATTGGGAATATATCTGGAAAACTCGATTCACAAACTTGTCCAGATGATAATATATTTAATACAATGTCGGCTGTTGAAAAGGCTGGTTTATTCAATCCTTACCAACAATCACAAGCAGCTAATTTATTACAAAAATTGAGTAATGATTCTATGGAAGTATTCGGTCATAAAGTTGAATACTTTGTAACTGATCCAGATGCTAAGGGAATTGATCACTCATTGCATGAATACGGGTTATTTAGAATAGTATGTAAGGGTGAGATGAAGGTGGCTGTTGATGATAACCAGTTTCCTGATAACCAAATAAGTATGAACCAGTTTGATCTTATGTTATTTGATTCTTTCGAGGTTCATATAACAAAAGAAAATTTCAAATCAATGTTTGGGGTTGCTAGAAGACCATCAAAAGAAGATTTAATTTATTTCTGTGAATTAAACAGATTGTATATCGTGGATCATGCTCAACAATTTAGACAATTTAATAACTACGCTGTATATTATAAAGTGATACTTAAGAAATACAACAAATCTGCAAATGTTCAAGCAGAAGAGGGTTCTATCAAAGACCGCATTAAGCAACTTACTAAAAACTCAACAATTGATGAGTTAATGGGTATTGAAAACTATGAGGATAAGAAAGCTGTCGCTAATAAGGATCAGTTACAACCGCTCACTCGTGATCCTATTCGATATACTGGTACAGGTATTGGTGATGTTGTTGCTATAAACAATATTATTATTAAGGAACTAATAGAAAATTCAACAACTATAATTTCAAAACAGCACTATGACTTTTCATATGCCCTATCTGGTGGTATATCATCAAATAAAACGGTTGCTGTTAAATACCAGAATGTTGATGCTAAATTTAAAGTGTCTGATAATCTTGGATTATGTTTATGGTTTAGAATTAACAACTATATAGAGAGTGAATCACATAACCTATTTGATTATTATGATAGTGTTAATAGTCTCGGATATAAAATGAATCTATTAAATGATGTTATTACGGTGACATTAAATGGTGATACATATAATTGGGAGTTAAACTCGGACTTAGATCAAGTAAATGCTCTATATGAAGATGTTTGGTATTGTTATGTTATTAACCTTGATCAAAGGAATAGAGTTATGAACCAGTATATCTATAAGAGAAATATTGATATAGACGATGAAGAAAATGCTAGATATCTACCTAAGACAACATTACAATCTGTTTATACGGATGAGCAAACAATTAACCCAATTGAATTTGAATTTGATAATGTTACTGAAAATAATGGAATAACACCTAAAGTAATGGTGTCTGATATGCAGATGACCAACATAAGAATGTTTAATAATATAATACCTGTTGTTGAGCATAATATTATACTAAACCAGTATATAGTTACTGAGGATACTAAGTATTTAATATTTGCCGATAATGCAAATCTTAGGTTAGTGTTGCCAACATTTCCCTTTAATGGATTAGCTTATGAATAAAAAATAAAATAATACTATGAATATATTTACTAAAATAAGTGATGTAATAAAAGAGCTTTTTGGAACAGAGAAGTATGAGTGTGGTTGTGATAACTGCCAGTGTGAAACCGGTAAATTGGAAATGATCAATGATGGTAAATACCAAGATACTGATTATGAAGAGATTATATTTGGTGATGATAGTGAGGTTTTACCAAAGTAGATCTAAACAACACAATAGATTTTTTATCATATAAAAGAAAAGAAAGTGTAATTATGGAATCAATGAAGGAAAAAGTGATTAGAGATTATATATCAACGATAGATTTTAATCGCGATGATTGGAAGATCTCTAAGATTAATGAAGACCTGCATATCCTATTAAATGAAACCCCTGGTATTGATATTCAATATAAGAAAGACGCAATGCTATTAGAGGGTGAATCAGAAGCAAGGGAAATTGAAATAGTTTCAAAAATTAGTATAGTTTTCATGGACACTGATGATAAGTTCAAGAAGATCGAGCTTGGAGTCGAACCGATTTATTAAAATGGACATAACAGCATCAGTAATAGATTATATAGGAAAGTATGAGGGTGGTATCATGGTATCAGTTGGCCTTATGCTAGAAGGTGTTTATTATGATGCCATGTTTTATTATACAGATAAACAGATGATAATAAATATTGATGAAGAGATGAAAAAGATAATTGGTGATATAGAAAATCACAAAGATTATTACACTCTAATGGAATTTATGATAAATTCTGTGACTACCTATGAGGACATGATAGAAACATTATCAGAGATGGATTATCAGGATGTTTGATTAATATATAAATTATGAAGATAAAAAGATTTCAGGATATGAATGAAAGTGCTCATGATAAGTATGGGGTTTCGATGGTTTATTTTGACGCACCGCTATTACCTGATATACAATCCAGAATAAATGATAATGACGTAGTTTTTAGAGAACTAGAGTCTCATATTACCTTATTATATGGATTGCACTTAGAGTGTGTGGATGAGGATGTTATGGAAAGATCCTTACCTAATAATATAAGTGATATTACATTAAATAATGTTTCTTATTTTTCAGCCATAAAGTACGATGTGCTTAAATTTGAAGCATCGGCTGATTGGTTATACCAATCAAATAAAAAATTGACAGAATTACCACACACAAGTAATTTTCCAGAATATAAACCGCATTGTACAATTTGTTACCTAAAGCCTGGTACTGCTCAGAAGTATTGCGATATGTTTAAAAACAAATCTATGATTGTTTCTCCAAAGGAAGTTATCTATAGAAAGATAAATGGTCGCAAGATTAGATCATATGTTTAGGTAGCATAAGTATAAGTAACATCCGATGTTCCAGCTTGGTTTACAGATTCAACAGATATAGAGTATGTCATACCTGATTGTCCTACAAATGCGTATGATGTTCCAGAAATTTCACAAGTACTTCTATCTGTAGTATATGTGTTTAAGTAAGGAGTGCCTAGATAATTGTATAATACGTTATTATGATCCGTTATTGATAATCTATATCTATCAACTCCTGCGACCTCGGACCATGTCATTCCAATATTAACACTTATGATCCCAAATGAGTTAGTTGATGTGGAGGATGTTATACCAACAGACGCTGTTACTGGTGTTAAGAAATGAGCTTCCCTATTATCCCATATTGCTGACTTTAGAAGACTAACATTCATATTCCATTTAACATCTAATGACACCGTTCCAGTTACCTGTCTTATTGCCCATCTTTTATCTGATGATAATGTGTCTGGTGTGGCATATCCATAATATGATACGTTTCCAGTTGATTCATATTTAATAAAGTCTTGATCTAGATTCATACTATTGTTTAATTTACAAGTATATATTAAATTTATATTTAGACTTTCTGATATATAATAAATGGATTACAAACACAAAGGTAAAAGAGTTCTATTAATAAAGATGGATGATGAATTGTCTAATCTAGAGCCTGGTGATGGTGGTACAATAATAAGTGAGGATGATATAGGGAATATCTATGTTAGATGGGATAATGGATCCGGTTTAAGTTTAGTTCCAGGTGAAGATGAATATAGAATAATTGGGGAATCTAAGAAATTTAAACATTTAAAATCATTCATCAACAAATGAACTACACATCAGCTAAAGACTGATGTGTTTCTACGTCACAAGAACGATGTAACCATCCACTTTGTGTGACGCTGGGCTGGTTTCAACCCAAAATTTCTTATATTTTTAGCAGCATTTATAATGAAAAGATGGTTTGGAAATCACACTTCTTCCATGAACGAGCCACTTGATTTTTCAAGTTTAATTAAAAAGAATAATCTTTTTAATTAAACACACAAATCTTTAGTTTGTGTGTAGTTCATTATACCGGTTACTTCTTGGATATCACTAACCTCTGCGGATTCATTGAATCTTCTTATTCTCATAATACTATATCCTTTTTTATATCTATTTGTGTATGAACATAGCGGTTGTATATTTAGTAAGTGAATATATCTCATATTCGGTTTTAGTACAAATTTTCATAACAAAGGCTATAATTTTCAATATAAGTATATATTAATTTGTGAATACAGATAAAAAAATTTAATAATTTATATGATAATAAGCAGTATATCAATTAAGAATTTCAAATCCTTCGGTAACTCTGAGCAAGTGTTAGAACTTGATACCAATAATGGGTCTTTATTATTATTGATGGGTGAGAATGGCGCTGGTAAAACCAGTCTATTATCAAGTATTGATTTTTGTCTATATGGTAAATGCTCTGGATCTAAGAAAAAATGGGCAACTCAATCAACTCTGGTCAATAGGATAAATAAGAGTGATACTGCGGTAAGTGTTGAATTCAAATCAAATGATACTGATATAAAGGTAACAAGGACTATATCACCTAATAACTTAGAGCTTTGGGAAAATGGCGTCCTTAATGAAAGAGCTGGGAAAACCAATATAGATTCTGAGATAGAAAAATATGTTGATATGGATATTGATACATTCAAATCATTTATCTCTATGAGGGTGGATCAATTTAAAAATTTTATTTCACTTACTAACGAAGAGAAGAAATTGCTTTTAGATAAGTTATTCAACTTGGAAATAATAAACATTTTAGATAAAATTCTTAAAGAACTTGTTCGTAATAATAAGACAAGAATGACATCACTTGATTCAGAGATATCTACATTAAATGAATCTATAGAATCTATACAGAAATCTATACAAAGATCAATGGTTAGAGAAAAGGCTAATACTCAGAGAGATATTGATGATCTTAAATTTGATATGGAATCTAAAAAGGATGAGTATAACAGATTAAAAATTAAAACTCAAAAGGTAAGAGATAAAGAGTCTGAAATTGAGACGGAACTTGATTCTGAGAAAAGACAATATATAATAACACAGGGTGATATAAAAAGCACACAAAGAGATATTGATTTATATGATTCTGGTAAGTGTCCAACCTGCGCAACCCCATTTGATTCGGCTCACTTTGTAACGCTAAGAGAAACACTGGTTGAAAAGAAAGAGGGATTCACAAGTATAAAGAATGAGTTAGAATCTAATATTAAAAAGGTTCGTGATCAAAAGGAAAAATTAAGAGAGGTGTCAAGAAATGTTGATAAGGCTTTTAATGATATAACCTTCTTTCTTAGAAATTGCAAGCAACAAATAGATAAACTAGAGAAGAAGAGAAAGTCAGAAGAAGGTATTAATGAAAATGTTTCAGAATTTGAAGTAACTATTACTGAATTAGAAGAAAAGAAGGAAGTATCCGCTGATAGTATGTCTATAAGTAAGGAGAAGGAGATTTATTATAAAGAATTGAATGGTATTTTCGGTGAGGATGGTGTTAAGAAATCAATTATTGCTGGTATAATAAAACCTATTAATGTTTTTATTAAAGAGAATATTAATAAAATGAATATGAATTTTGAAGTTGAATTGGATAAGACATTCACAGCCGAGATTAGAAGTCTCGGTAATGTTATTGATCCCGATACATTATCGACAGGAGAAACAAAACTTACCAACGTGGCTATATTAGTTGCATATTTAAAGCTTATACGGACAAAGAGGCATATTAACATTTTATTCTTGGATGAGGTTTTTTCCAGTATTGATATAGAAAATGTTCAGAAGATGTTGGTTCTATTAAGATCATTCGCAAATGAGACCAAGATCAATATCTTCGTGGTGCATCATGCTATCATGAATAATGAGATGTTTGATCGTATATTAAGAATTGAAAAGGATATCTTCTCAAGGATTATCGAGGTAGGCCAATCAGAAAATTATTTATAATTGATTTTTATAAAGTTATTGATTAAAAAAATAATTTATATATTTGTATAAACCATATGACTAAAATACTTATTAAATACGATTATACTGGTGAAGAGATTAATGTAAATGATATAACATTAGTCGATTTTAAATATAATAAATGTGTTAATATATCTTTTATGGATAATGATCCTGATAGTGATAAATTATTAAGGTTATTTGATGGTCATGTAATCGCTATGAAGTTTTGTGGTGAATCAAAATATGATAAATTGTCATTATTCTCTATTGATGGTAAGAAGGTTATGAGAAGTCAGAAATTAAAGGATATACTAGAAGATTGATAATTTAATAAGGAGTATTATATTATTGATAAATAGAGATATAAAAATTAAAATGTCTAAATGATAATAATTGAGGTAAAAGAAAGTGGTAGTATTGAAAGAGCTCTAAGAGCTTATAAGAGAAAGTTTGATACAATCAAGATTATGAAAGATCTAAGAGGTAGGAAGGAATTTACCAAAAAGTCTGTTAAGAATCGTGAGGAAAGAAAAAAGGCTATTTACATAGAGAAGAAGAACTTGAATGATCTTTAATGAACTACACACCCACACCTTGCGGTGATAAGTATGTTTCGGGAGACAAATGCTCCTTCTTTTTGGACGTTTCACCGACTGTGCCAACTAATGTTGGTCTTATTTCATCTCTTGATCATTCCTTTGATGTTTAGGTCTTCCAGAAATATGACATCATATTTTCTTATAATGTCAGTGGATACTTTATGCAAATTGTCCATACGAGAATTGGTTATCTTCTTGTGGACTCTCGCAACTTTCAATCGTTGTTCTTGATATCTGTTGGATAAAATTAAAAAAAGATACGTATATTTGTTATGTGAATTAATAATACTAAAGATTATGATGAAATTTGAAGGTAAAATTAAAACCAATTTCTTTTGGGTAATACCATTCTCAATATTAAAATTGCTTCATATTGGCTTCATATTACTCTTCTATAACCCGAATGAGTGGTAAGGTCTTTATAACTCCTTTTAATCTATCATATGATACCCAGTGAAGTAATAACTAGTTAAATCAAGTTGATCATTATTAATACCTCATCTTGAAAAGGATTTCATCTTATAGTATAATCAATGTGGTTCTGAGATACAGCGATTCGTAATAAACATTATGGAATAAACCAAAGATAATGTATATATAAAAATAATAAAACCCACTTTATTATATAATAAAGTGTATCTTTACATGATGCTTCTTTTTTTATATAAAATTCATTTTAATGACACACAACACCAAATAAAATAATGAATAGAAAATGATATGTTTTTTTAATATATACATTATAAAAAAACAAAATTATGAAACATATTAAATTATATGAAAACTTTTTGTCTAAAATCGAAGACATGGTTAAGGGTAAAACAGAAAAGGGTAAGATTTTAGCTGAACTACTAAAGAAAAATAATATTCCAGTAGATGGTTTTGCATATGCTTTCAAATTCTTAGGTGGTGATTTAACAGATGAATGCAAGAGCCATCCTCTTTCTTTTTTATGGAATCATGAACCAAATAAAGGAAAAGCTAAGTTCGAAAATGAAAAAATATCTATCCCAGATGATTTTAAAAACAAAAAAGTAGTTAATATATTACCAATGTTAGATAAAGAAGAAAAGGAAGGTATTCAGAAACATGGTAGAATACAATCATCAGCCGTTATAAAATTTAACTATAAATTTGACTTATCGAAAGATGTTCCAACACTTGAAATGTCAAATGCCGTATTATTTAACATAGAAACTGGTAATTGGGAAAAGAATGAAAAAGTTGAAAATATGAATAAAATACATGAAATTGATGGTGAGTATGAAGATGATCTTGATGATTTGTTTGGATCGGTAGTATTCAATACAGAATTAGTAACTACTTATCAAAACTTTATTGATGAGTTAAATAAGAGAGATGATACTAAAGAAATTATAAAAGATAGATTCGATGTGACGAATGAAAGTCATGTTAAAAGATTTAATAATTTTATGTAAATAAAAACACCCTTTATGTAAATAAAAACCCGCTTAATTAGGCGGGTTTTTTATTTACTCAAATTCTAGTCCATTATATTCTCGTAAGTAAATAGAAATATAATGGTATAATAGATTAATGAACTAATCATTCTAAATCAATCAGACTGTAAGAAATACATAACACATACTACAATCATACAAAAAAGATCGTCCTTGTCTGAGGCACTAATATCAATTAAGAATGATGGTGGATGGATACCTATTATATTCACACTGGAGAGGCTCAATTTAAGGGTTGAAGATAAGGATAAGGGCAGTTTCAAAGTCCTACAAAATGGCTATCGAGAATATTATTGAATATTATATTTAATATATAATATATGAAGCATCTTAAAAGATTTAACGAAAATAAAGATCCTAAAAAGGATGATGTGATTCCAAAAGAATTCTTTGAAGAAGAATTTAGAAAGATGGAACAAAATGCTAGGAAAGAAAGACAAGATAGGAATCTTAAGAATCGCGGAGATCGTGATAGCGATGTAGAACCAGTTGTTGTCTGGCCATAAAACAAAAAACCACATTTTTCATATATAGTCTATGGATTTAAATATAGACTGCTACAAGATTCTTGGGATTAAAGGTGATTCCACCGAGAAAGAAATTAAGAAAAAATATTATTTTTTATCGAAAATCCATCATCCGGATAAAAACGGTGATCCGGTAGAGTTCAACCGAATAAATAAAGCTTACCAAACACTTACCGAAGATCGCGAAGAATATGATCGAAAATCTAAATTCGGTGCTAGTTATAATGAGCTAGAAGAACTATTCATTATTGACATGGATTATGATCATAATGATACTCGTAATAAATTTGACAAGATTAAAAACAGAGAATCCTTAGATGTTAGAATTTCTATTGATAAAGATGATTTTGATGGTAGTATTGAATTTGTTAGAATGGTTAAATGTAAACCATGTGATGGAACCGGCAGGGATAACTCATCAAAGATAGTTATCCGTGATGAATTTGGTAACATAAAGGGAACATTTGATGCTGATGGTGGGTGTGATCTGTGTGAAGGAACTGGTAGATATATGGAAAACCAATGTCCATTCTGTTGTGGTGACGGTAAAGTTGGTATGAAACAATGTGGGTCCTGTAAAGGTGAGAGGAGAATTATCGGCAAGCAGAAACTAAAGGGTGTTGTCTTAGAGGGAGAGGAAACTATTATTAAGTCTATGGGTAACCACTCATTCTATGATGTTGGTAAATGTGGAGACCTTGTTATAGTAACAAAGGAAAAGGCATAAAAAAAGACGGTTATAAACCGTCTTTTTTGTTTTTAGATCTTATTTACGACTTTACCATCCGTTTCGTATAGACTTTATCATTCACAAGGATGTTGTAGAAATAAACACCACTTGATAGTCTATCACCAAATTCAATTGTGTTCAGTCCTTGTTCAACATCAAGTGTTTTGAACTCCACGAGTTTTCCAGTCATATCGAAAACTTTGAACTCAACTTTGTCAGGAGTTGGAGAGTTGAAATCCAACTTAGTTCCAGTTGTGAATGGGTTCGGATAGTTCTGACCCAATTCAAAAGTGTTTGAGTTGAAGTCGTTAATTCCTAGAAGGTATTGATGGTGGTGATCCGCCACCTCCAGGAGCCACTGGATTCGATGTTATTATTAC
>Ga0209702_10005457_pt1 | contig 17265 bp, 15 predicted proteins | sample FRY01_FD_187210 | JGI IMG/M metagenome (GOLD analysis project Ga0209702, IMG submission 187210) | Freshwater microbial communities from Lake Fryxell liftoff mats and glacier meltwater in Antarctica - FRY-01 (SPAdes) (version 2) | ecosystem: Environmental > Aquatic > Freshwater > Ice > Glacier...
GACGCCATTCTTGCGTTCATGCGAGAAACCATCCCGCAGGAATGGAAGAAATTCCGCGACAAGGTGTCAGACAACTTCCGCGTCATAACCCACGAGAACTTTCGGGTTTTGGAGTAGAGGCGGTATAGCATACTTCCGCAATCAAGTTGACTTTGCGACTGATTTGCATTTACAAGACTCTAAGCTGTTTGAAATGCTGTCTGTGGGGGTTGAATGTCTGGGTTATCGAAAGCAATTTTGCAGGGTCTGTCCATCGCGGTGCTGCTGACCAGCGTGGCGTTACCGGTCGGTGCGCAAGACCGCATGAAGGTGGTGACCACGTTTACTGTGATTGCAGATATGGCGGCCAATGTGGCGGGCGATGCGGCAGAGGTGGTGTCGATCACCAAACCCGGCGCAGAAATTCACGGCTATTCGCCGACCCCCCGCGACATCGTACGCGCGTCGGATGCTGATCTGATCTTGTGGAACGGGCTGAATCTGGAATTGTGGTTCGAGCAGTTTTTGTCGAACCTGGGCGATATTCCATCTGCTACCTTGACCGACGGTATCGACCCGATCCCGATATCGGCCGGGTCTTACGAGGGCAAGCCAAACCCCCATGCTTGGATGGGTGTTGATAATGCGTTGATCTACATCGACAATATTGCTGCGGCTTTTGCATCGCATGACTCTGTCAACGCCCCTGTCTACATGGCCAACGCCGCCGCCTACAAAGACAAAATAAAGGCGACGCTTGCGCCGTTGCGCGCGCAGATCGCAGCCATTCCTGAAGACCAACGCTGGTTGGTGACCTGCGAAGGTGCGTTCAGTTACCTCGCGCGGGATTTCGGGATGAAAGAGTTGTATCTGTGGCCGATGAACGCTGATCAGGTGGGCACGCCGCAGCAGGTGCGGGCTGTCATCGACGGGGTGCGGGACAACGACATTCCGGTCGTGTTCTGCGAAAGCACGGTCAATACCGCCCCGGCAGAGCAGGTGGCGCGTGAAACGGGGGTAGCCTATGGTGGCGTGCTTTATGTCGACAGCCTGAGCCTTCCCGACGGCCCGGTGCCGACCTATCTGGACTTGTTGGCGGTCACATCGACGACGATTGCAACGGGTTTGACCGCTGGCCTGAAATGATTGCGGCGGCTTGCCGCACCAAAACCGAGCCCACTCCAAAAGGATGACCCCATGCCGGACACCCGGCCGCCAATGACGCCGACCACCCAGATTGAAGACCCCGCAGGCGGAATTTCCGCCCTCGACGTGACGGTGACCTATCGTAACGGCCAGACCGCGCTATGGAACGCCAGTTTCGAGATTCCTCGCGGCACGGTGACGGCGCTGGTGGGGGTGAATGGCGCGGGAAAATCGACGCTGTTCAAGGCGATCATGGGCTTTGTTGCCGCCGCCAAGGGGGAAATCCGGATCCTGGGCATGCCGGTGGCCGAGGCGTTGCGCAAGAATCTGGTGGCTTACGTTCCGCAATCTGAGGAGGTGGACTGGTCTTTTCCGGTGCTGGTCGAGGATGTGGTGATGATGGGGCGCTATGGGCACATGGGCTTTTTGCGCCGTCCCAAGGCCGCTGACCGCGCGGCGGTGGATCAGGCGCTGAGCCGGGTGAACATGCAGGATTTCCGCCATCGCCAGATCGGCGAGTTGTCGGGCGGCCAGCGCAAGCGGGTGTTTCTGGCGCGGTCGCTGGCGCAGGACGGGCAGGTGATCTTGCTGGACGAGCCGTTTACCGGCGTTGATGTCCGCACCGAAGAGCAGATCGTCACCCTGCTGCGCGAATTGCGGGCCGAAGGCCGGGTGATGCTGGTATCGACCCACAACCTCGGGTCGGTGCCAGAGTTCTGCGACCGCGCCATTCTGGTCAAGGGCACCGTGCTGGCTTACGGCCCCACCGAGACGACCTTTACGCACGACAATCTGGAACGGGCGTTTGGCGGAGTTCTGCGGCGGTTCACGCTGGGCGGCGGGGCACTGCATGACGACGAGGATGGCCGGTCGGTGACGATCCTGACCGACGACGAACGTCCCTTCGTTCAATACGGCGAAAAGACGCAAAAGACGGAAGCTGCCGAATGATCGCCACCCTGCTGGAACCGTTCGGATATGGCTACATGACCAACGCGATGTGGGTGTCCGCACTGGTGGGTGGGGTTTGCGCGTTTCTGTCGTGTTTCCTGATGCTGAAAGGCTGGTCGCTGATCGGCGATGCTCTGTCTCATTCGGTGGTGCCGGGGGTGGCGGGGGCCTACATGATCGGCCTGCCGTTCGCGCTGGGCGCATTCCTGTCCGGCGGGTTGGCGGCGGCGGCCATGCTGTTCTTGTCGGCACGTTCTGGGTTGAAGCCGGATGTGGTCATCGGGCTGATCTTTACCTCATTCTTCGGGCTTGGGCTGTTCATGGTGTCGGTCAGTCCGGTGTCGGTGGACATCATGACGATCACGATGGGCAATATCCTCGCGATAACGCCCGGTGACACCCTGCAACTGGCAATCATCGGGTTGGTGTCGCTGGTGGTGCTGCTGGCCAAGTGGAAGGACCTGATGGTGACCTTCTTTGACGAAAACCACGCCCGCACGGTGGGATTGCGGCCGGGTCTTTTGAAGGCTGTGTTCTTTGTCCTGCTGTCGGCGTCGGTGGTGGCGGCGATGCAGACGGTCGGGGCGTTTTTGGTGATCGCCTTGGTGGTGACCCCCGGTGCCACCGCCTATCTGCTGTGCGACCGCTTCCCGCGCCTGATCGTGACGGCCGTCAGCATCGGCACGCTGACCAGCTTTTTCGGGGCTTATGTAAGCTACTTCCTCGACGGGGCGACGGGCGGGATCATCGTGTGCCTGCAAACGCTGATCTTTTTGACCGTGTTCGTGTTCGCCCCCAAGCACGGCTTGCTGGCGGCCCGGCGCAAGGCGGCCCAAGCGTTGCGGCGCGGACCGGGGGTGGCGTGATGGAGTTCGATGCCGCCACCGCGTTGATGCCGTTCCGGTTCGGTTTCATGCAGAATGCCTTTGTGATCTCGTTGATCGTGTCGGTGCCGACGGCCCTGCTGTCGTGCTTTCTGGTGCTGAAGGGCTGGGCGCTGATGGGCGATGCGATCAGTCATGCCATCCTGCCAGGGATCGTGCTGGCGCATGTGATGGGGCTTCCGTTGATCTTGGGTGCGTTTGCCGCCGGAATGTTCACCGCCGTGGCGACCGGATTTCTGGCGGGCAACAGCCGGGTCAAGCAAGACACGGTGATGGGGGTGGTGTTTTCCGGCATGTTTGGCTTGGGCATCGTGCTTTATGTGTCGATCGACACCAATGTGCATCTGGACCACATCCTGTTTGGCAACATGCTGGGGGTCCAGTGGCACGAGATATGGCAGGCCGGGCTGATTTCGGCGGCGGTCACGCTGATCCTTGTGCTGAAATGGAAGGACTGGCTGCTGCATGCCTTTGATCCGGCACAGGCGCGGGCGGTCGGGCTCTGGGTGGGCTGGTTGCACTATGGGTTGCTTGCGCTGATTTCGCTGACAATTGTGGCCACGTTGACTGCAGCGGGGCTGATCCTCGCCATCGCGTTGCTAATCGCACCGGGGGCCATCGCGTTTCTTATGGTGCGCAGGTTTGCGACGATGTTGTGGGTCGCGGTGGCGGTGTGCATGGGTTCGATGCTGATCGGTACCTATGCCAGCTTTTTCATCGACAGCGCCCCGGCCCCCACCATCGTTCTGGTTCTGACGGCGGTGTTTGTCGCAACCTTCGTGCGGCGTCAGATCCTGAACCGGCGGGCATCACAGCAACTTGTGGCCCGCGCGGGCGACGCCTGACACCTCACATCTGCGCGAGTTGTCCTGAAACGGGTAACGGCTTGTCGCGCCCTTTCGACATGAAAGCGAGACAACAAAGCAAGGGTTTAGCCATGTTCAGACGTATCGCCTTCGTTTCCCTGTTTGCCGCAAGCCTTGCGGGGCAGGCTTTGGCCGGTGACCAATATATCGACAAGACAGGTTTTGCCGTTTCGGGCTTCGACGTCGTGTCCTACTTCGACTTGCCGCAGGTCGAAGTGGGCCAGTCGCAGCGCGAACCGCAGGCAGGCAAGGCCGCCATCACGGCGGATCATAACGGTGCCACTTTCGCCTTCGCGACCGAGGCGAACCGCGAAACCTCCTCGGCAACCCCGCGAAATATGTCCCGCAATATGACGGGCACTGCGCCTACGGCGTGGCAAAAGGCGGAAAGGTGCCGGGCAACCCGACGCTTTGGCGGATTGTTGACGGCAAACTGTATCTGAACATCACCAAGGCGGTGACAGGCTTTTGGGAGGAAGACATTCCGGGTAACCTCGGGTTGTCCGAGTCCAACTGGGCAAACATCGAACCCGCAGCAGCTTCGGATGCCGTCATCCCGAACTATTCATCCCCGGCGCCGATAAACAACTGACCAATCCAAAGACCGGCCGGGCGATGCCGCCCGGTCGGCAGACAGGACATTACGTGACCGAACCGACCCCGACCGCCCCCCCACAGACGGCCCTGGCAGGCTTGCGCGTGCTTGACCTGTCGCGCATTCTGGCCGGCCCGACCGCGACGCAATTGCTCGCCGATCTGGGGGCAGAGGTGATCAAGATCGAACGCCCAGGTGTGGGCGACGACACGCGCGGCTGGGGGCCGCCGTTCCTGCAAGACGCCACAGGGCGCGACACACGGGAAAGCGCCTATTACCTGTCGGCCAATCGCGGCAAACATTCCGTGGCGGTGAACATGGCCGATCCCGCCGGGCAGGCGTTGATCCGCGATCTGGCAGTTCATTCCGATATTCTGGTCGAGAATTTCAAGGTTGGCGACCTTGCACGTTACGGGCTGGATTACGCCAGCCTGTCCGCGCTGAACCCCCGGCTGATTTATTGCTCGATCACCGGGTTCGGACAGACCGGACCCAATGCGCACCGGGCAGGCTATGATTTTCTGGCGCAGGGCGAGGGTGGGCTGATGTCGCTGACGGGGATGGCGGATGGGCCGCCATTGAAGGTGGGGGTCGGGCTGATTGACGTGATCTGCGGGCTTTATGCCTGCAATGGCATCCTTGCAGCCGTGCAGGCGCGACACGTGTCGGCGCGTGGGCAACACATCGACATCGGGCTGCTGGACGCGCAGATCGCGGTCTTGATCAATCAGGGCGTTGGCTATCTGACCGATGGCGTGGTGCCACCCCGGTGCGGCAACGACCATCCGACCATTGTGCCTTATGGCAGTTTTCCGACGTCGGATGGCACGATCATTCTGGCAGTGGGCAACGATGCCCAATTTGTGAAGGCGATGGCCGAGGCCGGTGCACCCGAAATGGCCGCCGACCCGCGCTTTGCAACCAACAAGGCCCGCGTGCAGAACCGGGCCGCGCTGATCCCGCTGATCGAGGCGCTGACGGTGCAGCGCCCCGCCGCAGACTGGCTGGCGGCGATGGACCGGCTGGGCGTGCCCGCTGGCCCTATCCTCGATCTGGCCGAGGTGTTCGCCAGCCCGCAGGTTGCCGCGCGCGACATGGCAGTAACGCTGCCGCATCCGGTCGCTACATCTGGAGACGTGGCGCTGATTGGCAATCCGCTGAAACTGAGTGATACGCCGGTGACTTATCCCAAGGCCCCGCCCCTGTTGGGGCAAGACAGCCGTGCCGTTCTGGCCCGAGTGCTGGGGTTAACCGACGCGACTATCAACACCCTGATCTCGCAGGGCATTATTGGAGAGACGGCATGACGACAGGCGCTGACATCATCGGGCGGGCCTTGGCAAGTGCCGGTGCCACCCATGCCTTCGGCATTCCGGGAGGCGAGGTTCTGGCCCTGATGCAGGGGCTGGACGCCGCCGGGTTGGCGTTTGTGTTGGTCAAGCATGAAAACTCCGGCGGCTTCATGGCCGAAGGGCTGTGGCATATGACGGGCGCGCTGCCGGTGCTGGTGGCCACCTTGGGGCCAGGGGCTGCAAATGCCGTCAACGTCGTCGCCAACGCAATGCAGGACCGAGTGCCGATGATCTTTCTGACCGGCTGCGTCGATGCCGCCGAGGCCGAAACATATACCCATCAGGTGTTCGACCACCAGGCCATGCTGCGCCCGATCACCAAAGGCACCATTCGGCTCACCGCTGGCGCAATTGGTGCGGGGATCGCCAAAGCCATTGCGCTGGCAACCTCTGGTCAGCCCGGTCCGGTGCATGTCGATGTGCCGATCGGTGTGGCCGAGGCGCTGGTGACCGAGCCTGTGGTGCCGCCTTTGCCCGCCCTGATCCCCGGTCTGCCAGATGCGGCAAGCCTTGCGGCAGCCCTGCACGCGTTGACTGCGGCGACGCGGCCCTTGGCCATCGCGGGGGTCGATGCGGTGAACGAAGACGCGGGGCCCGCGATTGCCGCTTTTTGTCGGACCCACGCCATTCCCCTGATCACCACCTACAAGGCCAAGGGTCTGATGGCCGAGTCTGACCCGCTGTGCCTTGGCGGGGCGGGCCTGTCTCCCCGTGCCGATACCATGTTTATGCCGCTGATTGCCGTTGCTGATGCGGTCTTGCTGCTGGGCTACGACCCGATCGAAATGCGGATCGGTTGGCGCAATCCCTTCGGCTCTTCGCAGACGGTGATCGAGGTCGCTCCGGTGCGCCGCGATCATGGCATGCACCGTGCTGACATCCCGTTGACCGGTAGCTTGACCGAAACACTGACCGCGTTGCAACATGCTGCCCCGGCCAGATGGCCGGGGGCAGAACCTACCCGGGCCCGCGCGGCCCTGAAATCGGCGTTTGCCGGACCTGACGCATGGGGACCGCACGCTGTGTTCCGCACGTTCCGCGACGTTCTGCCGCCCCAAACCGTGATCACCGCCGACAGCGGCGCACATCGGATCCTTGTCAGCCAGATGTGGGAAAATGCCGGTCCGCGCCAGATGCTGCAATCCGCGGGCCTGTGCACCATGGCCTGCGCCGTCCCCTTGGCGGCCGGGGCCGCGATGGGCCGTCCAGGCGTGCCGGTAGTGGCATTTGTCGGCGATGCGGGGCTGGAAATGGGGGCGGGAGAGCTGGCTACCCTGCGCGACCAGAACCTGCCTGTGATCATCTGTGTGCTGGTCGATGCCTCGCTTGCGTTGATCGAGATGAAACAGCGCAGCGGGCAACGCGCCAATCTGGGTGTGGAGTTCGGCGCCACCGATTTTCCGACGCTTGCGCAGGCGTTTGGCGGCCATGGCGTCTGGATTGATGACGAAAAAACACTTGCAACAGAAATTGCCGCAGCGCAGCATAGAAGTGGGTTCAGCCTTATTGCGGCCCGGATTGGCAAACGTTCCTATGACGGTGCTTTCTGAAACAGTAACGTCCCCGTGAATAAAATGAAATAAAAACAGCTTGTTGTAACGCTGCATGCTGTTGCAGCGAATTTGATACGGAAGGGGTGACTATGCGCGTTGCGAGTGCCCTCCGGTCAAAAAGGAAATATGCCCATGATGTTGCCCGATGATCTGAGCGGTCTGCCGACTTCGTTGCCTGCAAGTCAGATCGGTGGCTGGAATCGTGTCATTTTGGGGGTCCTGTCACATTCAGCCGCCACCGGGCCGGACCTGAACTCCGTTCTGCAGGCGGCACCCGATTTCGCATTGGGGCAGGCCGTGCGGGGGCTGTCGTGCCTGATGCTGGGCCGGGTCGAAATGGTGGTCGTGGCGCAAGAGGCGCTGCTGGCGGCGCGTGCGTCGCAGCCATGCACCCCGCGCGAGGCCGCCTTTGTCGAGGCTTTGGCAGACTGGCTGGCGGGCAGCCCCACCCGCGCGGCGGCCCGGATTCAGACGGTGATGGCTGCCCATCCCCGCGATGCCCTCGCGATGAAACTGGTGCACGGCATCCATTTCATCATGGGCCGCCCGGTTGAAATGCGCCGTTCGGTGGAACTGGTGCTGCCGGCGTGGGACGACCATCCGGCGCGCGGCTATCTTCTCGGGTGTCACGCGTTCACGCTGGAAGAAACCGGCCACTATGCCGCTGCCGAGCGGACCGGGCGCAACGGCGTGGACCTTGCGCCAGACGATGCATGGGGCCTGCATGCCGTGGCACATGTTCATGATATGACGGGTCGCGCGCAGGATGGTCTGGCATGGTTGCAGGGGCGCGAAGCGTCTTGGTCGCACTGCAACAACTTTCGCTTTCACGTCTGGTGGCACCGCGCGCTGATGCATCTGGATCTGGGCCAGTACGACGCGGCCCTTGCGCTTTATGACGCCGACATCCGGGCCGAACGGACCGACGATTATCGCGACATCGCCAACGCCGCATCTTTGTTGTCCCGGTTGGAACTGGACGGGGTCGATGTCGGCAGCCGTTGGGACGAGTTGGCCGACCTGTCGGAAACCCGCGCAGCGGATGGCTGCCTTGCATTTGCCGACCTGCACTACCTTCTGGCGCTGTGCGGTGGTGCGCGGGATGACGCAGCGGCGGGCCTGATTGCCCGGATGGCGGCCACTCGCCCCGAAGGCAGTGATGCACGGCGGATCATCGCACATCCCGGTCTGCACATGGCGCGCGGCGTACAAGCCTTTGCTGCCGGTGATTATTCGGTCGCCTGGCTGCACCTGCGCGAGGCGCGCGCTGATGCGCAATCGCTGGGCGGCAGCCATGCACAGCGCGACGTGTTCGCGCGCATCACCATCGAGGCTGCCCTGCGCGGCGGCTACATGGATGCAGCCGAAGGCTTGTTGCGGGAACGTCAGGTGCAAAGGGCAAGCCAAACAGATGGCTATATGCAACGCCGCATTGCGACAATTGATGCTGCGCGCGCGAAAGCCGTTTGATAAGCGAGGCAGGTGAACGAACGCATATGTCCAGAACCATGACCCCACCCACCGCCCGCGTCCGTGACCCGCGGCTTGATTTCTTTCGTGGCCTTGGCATGTTCATCATTCTGGTCGCGCACATCACCAGCAACCCGTGGACGTTGTGGATCCCGGCGCGGTTCGGCTTTTCGGACGCGACGGAAATCTTTGTGTTCTGCTCTGGGATGGCCTCGGCGGTCGCGTTCGGCGGGACGTTCGCGCGGGCCGGGTTCGGCTGGGGGGTCGTGCGGATCGCCTACCGGATGTGGCAGGTCTATTGGGTGCATATCGGGGTGTTCTTGTTCACGCTGTTGGGCATGCTGACCATCGACCTGACCGGGGGTTTTCCCGATAACGAGGTCGCTGCGCTGAACCTGAACAAGTTCCTCGACGATACCGGTCCCAACCTGATCGGGTTGATGACGTTGACCTATGTGCCGAACTATTTCGATGTTCTGCCGATGTATCTCGTGATCCTTGCGCTGATCCCGGTGATGATCGCGCTGTCTCGGGTGCATGCGGTTCTGCCGATGGTGGTCAGTTTGGTTCTGTGGCTGGTGGCCGACCTTGGCGGCATCAACCTGCCGGCCGAATGGTGGTTTTCCAACGGGTCGACGCGGGTGTGGTTCTTCAACCCCTTCGCGTGGCAGTTGGTTTTTTTCACTGGGTTTGCGCTGATGTCGGGCTGGCTGCCTGCGCCGCCGGTCAACCGGTGGCTGGTGGCGCTGGCTATTTCGGTTCTGCTCCTGTCGGTGCCCTTCGCGTGGTACAAGATCATCAACGTATCCGAGGCGGTGCGCGACTGGCGCGGGGCGTGGAAGCCGCTGTTCGACAAGACCGATTTCGGTATTCTGCGCTATGCGCATTTTCTGGCGCTGGCCTATCTGGCGTGGATCGCGGTTGGCCCCGGTGGAGCGCGGCTGAAGCACGGTGTGGTCTGGGGCAAATTCGTGGCCATCGTATCGCGTGTGGGCACCCAGTCGCTGGCGGTCTTTGCCGCCTCGATGGTAATGGCGCGCATCCTTGGGGCGTTTCTTGACCTGACCGGGCGCGGATTTTGGCCGACGCTGGGCATCAATCTGCTGGGCTTTGCCTTGATCATCGGGGTGGCGGAAATAACCGCCCTTATCAAGCGTCAACCTTGGCGTGATGTCGCGCGCGCGGCCCCGCACATAACCGTGCCGCTGGGCGAAAAGGCGAAAGCATGATCCAACCCACCCGGCGCACCGCTCTGTCGATGCTGGCCTGCATGGCCGTGATGGGCCTGCGCCCTGCAATGTCGCAAACGGGCGCCGACGCCTTGGCAGAGGTCACCGGAATGACGCTGGGCGCGGCTGCGCCGTTTGATCCGGTCTTGCTGGCGCTGCAGGCTCGCGCCCTGGCCGGCAAACCTTACGTTCCCGCGCCGCAAGTGTCGCGGGGCTGGAGAGATCTGACGTATGACCAGTTTCGCGGCATCTGGTTCGACACCCGACATACTTTTTTTCGCGGCACCAAAAGCCCGGTTCAGGTCGAGTTTTTCCCGGCCGGCCTGTTCTTTACGTCCAAGATCGCTTTGAACGCGGTTCAAGGCGGGCAATCTCGCCCGATCCTGTTCGAAAAGCGCGTGTTCGACGTGACCGACCAGTTCCCCGACCTGCCCGAACACGATACCGGGTTTGCCGGGTTCCGGCTGCTGGGTGAATTGGTCGCGCAAGACGTGTTTCAGGAATACGCGGTGTTTCAGGGCGCAAGCTATTTCCGCGCCATCTCGCGGGGTCTGGGATACGGCATCTCTGCCCGCGGCCTTGCGCTGAACACCGCAGGCGACGGCCCCGAAGAGTTTCCGGTGTTTCGCGAATTCTGGATCGAGGCGGCGCTTCCTGGGGCGAAATCGGCGGTGGTCCATGCGCTGCTCGACAGCCCCGGCACCACCGGGGCCTACAGGTTTACCCTGACCCCCGGCGACACAACGACAATCGACGTCGAGGCCAAGCTGTATCCCCGCAAGGTTCTGGCGCAGGTCGGCATCGCGCCGGGCACGTCGATGTTCCTGTTCAACGACATGAACAATACCGCCTTCGACGACTTCCGCGAGGCGGTACATGACAGCGACGGGCTGCTGATCCACAACGGCGCAGGCGAAAGCGTGTGGCGGCCGCTGACCAACCCGGCCACGCTGCAGATCAGCGTGTTTGCCGACACCGGGTTGCGCGGCTTCGGTCTGATGCAACGCGCCCGCGACCCAGAGAATTACAACGATTTCGTGGCAGATTATGAACGCCGCCCGTCCCTGTGGGTCGAACCGGTGGGGAATTGGGGCGACGGCACCGTGATGCTGGTCGAAATTCCGACCGACAAGGAAATCAACGATAACATCGTGGCGTTCTGGCGCCCTGCCGCCCCGCTTGCGGCGTTGACGGAACATCGGTTCGACTACCGGCTGCACTGGTGCGCCGATGCCCCCGCCGAAGGCACGGTGGCGCGGGTTACCGCCACCCGCACCGGCAAACGGGTGTTTGAAGACGGCCGCATCTTTACCGTCGATTTTGGTGCGCATCCGGCGCTGGGGGGTGACCCGACCCGGATCGAGGCGCGGGTGACCACCAGCGTCGGTGAAATCCGATCGTTGCTGGTGCAGACCAATCCGGCAACCGGGGGGATGCGGCTGGACCTCACCTTGCTGATCGGTGACGGCGAGGTTGCCGAACTGCGGGCAGAACTGTGGCGTGGCGGTCAGCGGGTGTCAGAGGTCTGGCTGTATCGGTGGATCGCCGCATGACGCTTGCCTTGCGCCTTCCCGAAGTGGCCCCTGCGGCGTTTGCGGTTCCCGAACCGCTGGCGATGCCCGATCAAGTCCTTGACGCGCCGTTTGCCGACCCTGCCGCCCCCGGTTTGGCACCCGAGCCTGGGCGCTTTGCCGCGCGGCTGTTCGTGCTGGGCATGCCGGGTGTAATCAGCCTCGCGGTCGGCTGGATTTCCCTGGGCTGGTTCCGGCTGGACGGCGTTTTGTCGGTGGCCGAGGTGGTTCTGGTCGCAGGGTCGCTGCTGGCCTATTACTGGGTCGTGATGTCTTTCGCCTCGGCCATGCTGGGACTTTTGTGGCGCGCGCCGATGCCGCCTGTGCGTTCTGCCAATTTGACCGGTATGGACGTGGCGATCCTGTTACCGATGTATGGCGAGCCCGCCGCCGCGACCATCGGTCAGGCCGTCCGGCTGCTTAGCGCGCTTCATGGCCGTGACCATCCGCACCGGTTCACCCTGCATGTGCTGTCCGACAGCCGCGATCCAGAAGCGGTGCGGGCAGAAGAGAAAGCCTTTGCCAGCCTGCGCCGGACCCACCCCGCACAAGCGATGTTCTATCGCCACCGCGACCTGAACACCGATTACAAATCCGGCAACATCCGCGATTGGGTGTGCGAGGCTGGGGCGGGTTATGAGGCAATGCTGATCCTGGATGCGGATTCGCTGATGGGGCGGGATGCGGTGCTGACGCTGGCCAACGCGCTTGCCGCCGATCCGGCCTGCGGTCTGGCGCAGTCGGTGCCGCGTGTGTTGCCTGGCACCACGTTGTGGCAGCGGCTGCAATCCTTTGCCTCGCAGGCGTATGGCGTCAATCTGGCGCGCGGCTTTGCGATGTGGTCGGGGGCCACCGGCAACTTTCTGGGGCACAACGCCGTCATCCGCACCCGTGCTTTTGCCGCTGCTGCGGGCCTGCCGCATCTGCCCGGCCCGCGTCCTATGGGCGGGGTGATCCTGAGCCATGATTTCGTCGAGGCGGCCCTGCTGCGCCGCGCGGGGTGGGGCGTGCGCATCCTGCCCGAGGCGGTGGCAAGCTATGAGGATACGCCGGAAACCGTGTTGGGCTATGTGCGCCGCGACCTTCGCTGGTGTCAGGGCAACATGCAGCATCTGCGTCTGGTGACGATGCCCGGATTGCGCCCCTTGTCGCGGTTTCACCTGCTGCAAGGCGCTATGGCATATCTGTCGTCGGTTTGGTGGCTGTGCCTTCTTGTGCTGTGGGCGGCGTTGGGCGAGAGTGGGACGATCTCCTATTTCACCGAAGGCAATCCGCTGATGCCGGTCTGGCCCGACCTGCCACCGGTGACGCAAGGCGCGCTGGCCGCGTTCGTCGTGGCGATGCTGCTGGGACCCAAACTGATCGGCATCGCGGCACATCTGCGAGACAACGGTTTGCCGCGCGACAGTCGCGCCCGGTTTGTCTTGTCGGTGGTGGTCGAGATCGTGCTGTCGGTTCTGATGGCCCCCATGCTGATGGTGCATCAGGTGCGGGCCGTGACGCGGACGCTGGCCGGGTTCGACGGCGGCTGGGCGCCGCATCTGACGGGGCGCCCCGGTTTGGTGGTTTTGCTGCGGTTCCATGCTGTTGAAACCGCGATGGGCTTGGGTCTATGCGGACTTGTGGCGATTGGCGCGCTGACCCCGTGGCTGTTGCCGGTGGCGGTATGCCTTGCGCTGGCGGTACCGTTGTCTGCGCTGGCGGCCTGCGACGCGCGCCGCTGGCCGCTTTACAGTTTCGCGGTGCAAGCGTGATCCGAGCCGGCCTTATAGCGGCGGTCCTTGCGCTGTGGTCGGGCGCAGGCAACGCCGGCTGCCTGCAGGATGCGGCCCCGTGCGCGATCGACAGCGGCACCTATCACATCGAACGGCCCGCAGGGATCGACCCACAGATCCGGCTTCCGGCGGTGATGTTTCTGCACGGCTGGGGGGCCTCTGGCCAAGCGACCATGTCCAATCGCGGAATGGTGGATATTCTGCTGGCACGCGGCTATGCGGTGATTGCCCCTGATGGCCGGCTGCGCGACACCGGGCAGGGGCGAACGTGGGATTTCCACCCGGCGCGGGCCACCACGGCCCTGCGCGATGAGGCCAGCTTTGTCGCCGCCGTGGCCGATGATGCCGCAGCGCGGCATGGGATCGACCGCGACCTTGTGATCCTTGGTGGCTTTTCGATCGGAGGATCGACAGCCAGCTATATTGCCTGCAAGACCCCGGACGCCTTTGCCGCATTTGCCCCGGTGGCTGGCAGCTTCTGGAACCCGCTGCCGACACGTTGCGCAGGCCCGGTGCGGCTGCTTCATGTCCATGGTTGGACCGATACGACGGTCCCGCTGGAAGGCCGGCGGCTGAGTTCGGGAATTACCCAAGGTGATGTGTTTGCGTCCATGGCCGTCTGGCGGCAGACCAACGGCTGCACGCAACCGCGCCCCGACGGGTTCGACCGCACGCCTGATTTTCAGGTGCGGCGCTGGACCAGTTGCGCCCCGGGTTCCGCGCTCGGTTTCGCGCTGCATACCGGGGCGCACGGCATCCCCAAAGGCTGGGCCACCCTGATGCTGGACTGGTTTGCACAGTTGCAACCCTGACGTGCCGGGCGCTGCCTTCGCCCATACGCCTGTTTTGCCACGTCCTTGATCGGGAAAAGTTGCGGTACTGGCGGGTATGGCTACGTTTCGCAGGCAAAAGTTTCGGACCTTGGCCAAATGGGCGGTGAACAAACCCGTCGTCGGCCCGTTTGCGCGGTCGCAAAATGCAACCTTCCTTTGGCTTTGGGTTGGAATTGTGGCACGGTTGGAATTTTCCCACAGCTTGATTGACGCGACAGACCAAGGTGGATGGATGCGCAATCTGCTGGTCGGCTTTTTGTACGGCGTTTTTGCTGACCGCCTGCGGTTCCAGAAAATCCGATTTGCCGGTTCGCAGCGAGGCCGTAAAGGCCGAAGTCGCAGAACTTGTGACCGATATCATCATCGTGCAGCTGACCGCTGGCGACATCTACGCCGGCAACAGCCCACGCAATCTGTCCGGTTCGCGGTCTTCTGCGCCATCAGCTACGTGAAACTATCGGGTGGGCGTTGGTGACATCCTTGAGACCGCTATTTTTGACCATCCCGAAATGATCATACCCCGGCTTTCGCACGCCAGAACAATCAGGCCAGCGGCTGCGGGCCGATGGGACTTTCTTTTACCCTGATGTGGGTCAAGTGCAGACCAGCGGTCTGACGCCTGAGACGATCCACAACGATCTTGCGCAAAAGCTGAAGGCGTTCATCCCGGACCCACAGGTTGATGTGCGCGTTGCCAGCTACAAAACCAAGCGGTTTTTATAACGGGCGAGGTCAATGAACCCAGCCGTCAGCCCCTCACAGACGTGGCCCTGACCCTGATCGACGCGGTAAACGCCGCCGGTGGCCTGACAAAGGATGCTGATCCGCACAACGTGACCCCGCGTCAGAACAGCAGGAACTTTACAGTGGACATGCAGGCATTCCTCGAACCAGCCGTGAGTGCCGACAATCCAGCTCTGGCGCATGCTGACGTAGGCCATCTTGATCTGTCGTACTCCTATCTTCCGCCTTACCAACGGCCTTCAAACTCAACCTGCTGCCCACGGCCTGGTTTCGATCGAGGTGATGCGATTGCGTTCTTCAACGAGGTTGTTCCACGCCTCGCAGACGGCTTTCAGGATGGCGTCATGGCTGTCGAAAACCCGGTTGGAGAGGAAGCGTTGGCGCAGATATTGCCAGACATTTTGCTGAGGATCGAGTTCGGGGGACCGTGGCGGCAGCGGCATCAATTAGATATTGGCGATTTTTGCCGCAAGCCGGGCAGGCTCAGTTTTCCGGTCGCATGCCATCCGGCCTGATCGAGAATGAGGACAGCGTGCGCGCCGGGGGCGACATTGCGGCTGATCTCGTCAAGATGCAGTTGCGTGGCTTGGGTGTTGGCGTGGGGCATCACCAGGGCCGCGCCGGTATCACGCGCGGGGCAAATCGCACCGAACAGATCCGCATGGCCCGTGCGAAGGTCGGCGGCCTGTCGCGGACGGGTGCCGGTTTTGGCCCTTATTCGTGTCCGCCGGATCTTTTGACCAACGCGCATTTCATCCTGAAACCAGACCTCCATAGCGGTGTCTGGGGCGAGCGTCGCCCGGATATCGGCGACTTTGCCGGCGAAGTTTTTTTAAAAGCAGCCGTCGCCTCGGCGTTCCGATCCTGGGGCCGGGGACGTGCCGTGATATGCGAAAAACCCGGACGGTGCAGCAGTTTGCCTACCCGTGCGCGGGTGATGGGTGACACCCCACCGCCTTGATCTGCGCCGCAAGATCACCGCGGCGCCAACGCGCAAGACCTTCCGGACCGGCCGCCGCGGGCCCTGCCTCGACGATTGCCCCGCCTCGACGAGTGCCATAAACGCTGCCTCCTGCGCAGCCGTCACCCGACGGGCCGCCCCAGGGGCTGGACGGTTGGCAAGGCCGTCGGGGCCACCAGCGTTGAAACGGTGCACCCAGTCGCATGAAATCTGACGATCCATCCCGACCAGGCGCCCGGCTTCCACACGGGTCTTGCCGTCCTGAATGAGCGCCAGCGCCAGCAACCGCCGAACCCGATCACCGTCACCTGCCGCCGCCTGCGAAGCCCCGCCGCATCAAAATCCAGCCGTAACCCGATCGCTGCCATTTCCAAACTCCCGTTCGATCAGGAGCGTGAATCACACTTCAAGTGCATCGGGAATCCCAAGCCGAGTCAGCCTCATTGGCAGTTGGTATAATAGGCCGCTGAAATATTCGGCCAGCCGGGACGGCGTCCTTCATTTGTTGTCGAAATGGTCCCGAGTGAGGCGGGTTTGTGGCCGTGGCGGGCCGGGATTGGCCTTCACCCGTGGCTCATGTTGCCAGCAACCGGGGCAGTCGGGCAAGATTGCAGGCGGCCATCGTGAAGGTGAATTGGGCCCCCACACGGCTGATGCCCCGCCGCATGGTCTGCGACATCGGCCCCACGGTTTTAGCCCAACCGAACGGCTCGCCGGTCTTCTTGCGGCATTTTTGCGAGATTGCGTAGCCTGGATGCCGGGTGGTGCGACCATCGACAGCCGAGTGCCTGACTTTCTGCGCCACATGGGGCGTGACGCAGGCCTGCCGCAGATCGTTGACGAAGTCCGCGCAGTCGTAGCCCTTGTCCGCGCCGACCGTCAGCCGCCGTGTCGAGCCCGGTGAATGGCGGTGGATCATGGCGAGGGCGGCGCGACGCGCTGCGTGACCATCGGCCTGCGTCATCCCGGTCTGGACGATCAGCCCGTTGCCTTGCGGCGGGTTTCTCGGACCAGTGGCGGAATCCGCCGCGTGACCATCGGCCTGCGTCATCTTGGTCCGGACGATCAGCCCGTTGCCTTGCGGCGGGTTCCTCGGACCAGTGGCGGAATCCACGGCATCCATGAGGGTATGGCCGGTGAAGCACAGGCTCGCGCCAGTGCCCGGCGACTTCTTGTAGAGGCGCGCCTCGGGATCGGTGACCGGGGCATGGGTTGCGTTTGACCGCTTCTGGCCCCGGAAGTCGACTTCGGTATTGCGATCTTTGGGTTTTTCGGTGGTCATCGGGGCGGTCTCCGGGCAGGATTTGGCATCGGCATCGGCATCGGCATCGACGGCGGGTGGCGGGGACGGCGGCG
>Ga0209702_10005459_pt1 | contig 17263 bp, 15 predicted proteins | sample FRY01_FD_187210 | JGI IMG/M metagenome (GOLD analysis project Ga0209702, IMG submission 187210) | Freshwater microbial communities from Lake Fryxell liftoff mats and glacier meltwater in Antarctica - FRY-01 (SPAdes) (version 2) | ecosystem: Environmental > Aquatic > Freshwater > Ice > Glacier...
CTCTCACGTCAATGATTTTAGAGACGGAATATTCAGAAAAATTCACCCGCCTCCCCCAATCCCTTCAACCACGGGAAAAATTCACCCTATGTCGTTACAAAAAAAAATCCCCGAATGGGGATTTTTGTTAGCAAGTCTTAAGTAAATCAGCCGGATGGACAAACCGGACTCTCTCAAACAAGCTATTCCGTTCCCTGCTCGACCTTTACCGCACTTGGCTTGGGATCCTTATACATCGTGACCAAGCAGCCACCCAAGGCTGCAAAGACAATACCCGCGAAGAATTGCCAGCGCAATGCCCCCACTCCGCCTGCGGGTGGATGGAGAGCCAAGGCGACAATGGCGTTCACGATCGGAGCGCCAGCAAAGATGATGGACATTACTGCTGGTGGCTTTCCTCCAGCCCCAAAAGCCAAAAGGACCCCCAAGGCCCCGACAGCACCCACGACGCCTGCAATGAGAGCCCACCAGAACCCTTTCGCAGGCATACTTAGGCTAGCACCAGATGCCTTTAAGAGAATCAAGGGAGCCAGAACCGCGACCAGGAAGTAAGCGATTCCGACCACCAGGAAGGCTTTGTAGCGGCCAAATTGGGGGTCCTGCATTCCCATGACACCATTATGAAGGAATATTCCGTAAAGGCCCCAAAAGGCCACCGTCAAGAGGGCAAACATTAACCAGTTCATGGATTTTTTTTGAGTCATCGATCTAAGATGCCCGTAGGGTGAATCAACTGAGGTCAGATTACGATCCCTATTATACCCCATCCCACTCAGAGTTGAGATCAATCCGAGTCCTTGCTGGCAAACCACTCTAACGCTCAAGTCGCGTCCGAATTTCGACTGGAATCTCAACCGCTTTCATCGTCCCAAGATTCACGCAGACTGAAATCATCTCACCGGTGGCATGAATTTCATCACTCTCGTTCACTCGGAACTCAAAGGCATAGCGGACCGACCGGGTTCGCACCTCCGCAATCGAAACCCTGACCCTGACGTGATCGCCAAACTGAATGGGCTTCTTAAAGTCAGCCTGGGCATTGACTCGGGGCCAACCGATTTCCCCCTCATGCAAGGCAATGCCACGCTCACGGAGAAAAGCATGCTCGGCCGATTCCATCCAGCGATAGAAGTTCGAAAAATGGGCAATACCGGCTAGGTCGGTTTCGTAGAATTCGACCAACCGCGACCACTCAAACGAATCACTCATTTCGATACTACCTTTCTAAAGATCTCCTCAAACTGCGCTGCCATGGCGGCGACATGATAGCGATCCTCGACCGCGATCCGACCTTTTTCTCCCATTGCTCTGCGATCCGGATGTTCGAGGACTTCCAGAAGCCCCTCTGCAAGGGCTCTGTGACACCCCGGCTTCACTAGGACTCCGCAGCCTGCTGCCGATACAATCTCCGGAAAGGCCGAAGCATCCGGCATCACAACCGGAACCCCACATGCCATCGCTTCAATTAAATAAAGCCCAAACGCCTCCGGATAAGTCACCGGCACGGAAAACACCGCGAGGTCCGCAAGGAAAGAGGCCTTGGCGTCACGGTCAAGATCAGGGAACCATTCCACGCGACCCGAGAGACCGGCTCTCTCAAGTCTCGCCTTCAGATCAGAAACATACTCTTCATCTCCCCCGCCCATCGTCCCCGCAATTGCGAGACGGGCCTTGTCATGCCTCATAAGAATGAAGGCATCGACCAACTGCCCCAGTCCCTTCGAGTGACACATTCTGGCCAGATAGCCAATCTTGAGCTCCCCATTCCCCGTTTTGTAGCCCGACAGATCGATTCCATTCGGGATGACTTCGGAGGTCACGCCAATCCGCTCCTTCATCATTCCCGCGTAAAATCGACTCGGTGACACCACGACATCCGCATTTTGAAGTCTCGTTCCCATCTCCTTCCACGCTTTCGATTTCCAAGGCTCGGGAAGTCCGTCCAAAAACGAATCCTCTCCTTGGAAAGTGCACACCACCGGGCACCCCAGACGCAATTTCAGTTCGTCGATCAATCCGGCGAGCAACGCATTCGAAAGCAAGATGACGTCCGGCTTTCCATCCCTCTCCAACCACTCCACCAGCTTATCGACCTCCTTGCCAAGATGACTCTCTTCAAACCGAAGCATTTGGTAAGTCATCTCGCCTTGCTCGCGAGCGGAAGTCAGGTGACTCCGCTTGGCCACCGCGCGCAGCAGACCGGTTCCATTGAAAATCCGGTCAACCCAACGGGGAAGCTTCCGAAACAGGCGATACTTCTGTTGAAGATAAACATTAATCCCGCCAAAAAAAACAGGCGTCGTGGGATCGCTTCGCTCTTCATCCAACTGAAGCGGTAGATACATCGGCACAAGGTGAGCATCATGCCCCAGCGAACGCAGGGCCTTCACCAAGGCATTATCGCGCATGCAAGCTCCGCAGTAGTAACTCCCGGTCCCTGCGGTAAGAATCGTAATCTTCATGATACCGCAAGCTATCTCATCGCTCCACCGACAACAGTCCTCCCATACGGAAGTTCGCCAGGCAAATCAGCAAACTCACTCACCTTTTCGAAGAGTTCCGAGTAGTCGCGGTCGATCAGATCACCGATCAAGCAATCGGTGAGATCACGGTGCACTTCGGCATATTTCATCACGACATCCTTGAAGCTGAAATCGTCGTCATAGAACGCGTAGACCAGCTTTCGGATCCACTCGATCCCTTTACAAACGCGTTCACCGTATTCCTGAAATTGCGAGGCACTCGTGTCCCCTTCATCGAGCGCCTTGGCGACAGCATCGGCAGCGAGTGAACCGGTTGTCAGCGCGAGATAAACGCCCGAGGAAAAAACAGGATCAAGAAACGCGAAGGCATCTCCAATTAAGACAAGTCCGTCTGTCGCACAATTTTCCGCCCGATAAGAATACTCGCCCGTGACCCAATATTTGCCGAACTGTTCACCTTCGGAAAGGTGCTCTTCCACCCACTTGTTCTCTTTGATTTCACGTTCGTAGATTTCCTTGAGATCACGGCCGTCGCGATAGAGATAGTCCCTCTCAGCCACGATTCCGGTCGAGACGATATCGTCCTTCAGGGGAATGTTCCAAAACCACCCTTTCTCTTTCACATAGGCGATCGTCGTCGCGCCCTCGTCCACGCCGGGATCTCGCTTGGCACCCTTGTAGAGTGTCCAAATGGCAATCTTGTTGAGTTTCGGATCCCGCTTGCGCCATTTCTTCTTCCGCTGAAAAAGGGCATCTCGGCCTGACGCATCCATCGTCATCGGAGCCCTCAGTTCGAAGACCTTCCCCTCTTCATCTTCCGCTCGAACGCCCACAATCGAGCCGTCTTCCTCGAGGAAATCGAGGACCTTAATCCCCTCGCGAACTTCCGCGCCCGCCTCACGGGCGCGCTCCATCATCATGACGTCGAAGGTTTGCCGGTCTACCTGCCAAGTGCGGGCACGAGGATGATCGGTGTGCTTGGAAAAGTAAAACGGAACCGACATCTCGCCGTCGGGATTCACGAACTGCACGCTCTGTTTGCTTTGAAAGCCTTGCGCATCGAGTCGCGAAGTCATCCCGATCCGGTCTAGGGTATCCCAGCAATGCGGGATCAACGATTCGCCAACATGATAACGCGGAAAGTGTTCCTTCTCGAGAACGATGACCTTCCGCCCCTTCTCTTCAGCAAGAATCGTCGCCGCGGTGGTTCCGGCAGGGCCGGCACCGATGATAATGACGTCACAGTCGAAGGATGAATGGCAGCTCATTGATTTTCGCAGGGTAGGATTTCCAAGATTCTTGCCAAGAACCTTCCGTCAGAATCCAACAGGGCATTATAGCGCCCAAAGAGAGAGCCGCTACCGGCAGAGGGAAAAATATCGGCGATAAAGTCTGAAGTAGAAAACTCCAAGTTTCCCTGTGGGCTGCTTTTGTAAGGAAGCCCACCCGTATTCAAAATACTCCCCAGCGGCTCTCTTTCGCCAAGAATTCGCTCTTGCAGATCCGGAGGGAAATGGTCGAGATACATCAAGATCACGCCATACTCCACCGGCTTGTCACCCACGGAAAGCAGCACCTCGCGCAGATACTGGCTCCCGCTCCGCTTGGATTGAAAGACCTTCAACGTCACCTCGCCACCGTGAAAGGCCCCGAGCGTCGAGGTCATATCCCTGTCATGGCAGAGGAGCTGCCGATAAGGCTGGGGGATCTCGTCTTCCTCAACCCATTGCCAAGGAACCTCCCGAAGACGCTCGCAAATCAGGAGGTCCTCAAACTGACTCTTGCATTCCAACATCAGACAATGCGATCGGTGCGGTGCTCAGGAAGGAAGAAATCGTGAAGAATATTGTCAACACAGAGCAACCCGTCGCGCTCCAAGACAATATCCTCGCCGACAACATTCAAAAGCCCCTCTTCACTCAACTCGGACAACTCGTTTTCCCAGCGACTCAGGACATCGACACCATACTTTTCGGTAAAGATTCCCGCATCGACCTTACCCAACTTCATCCGGAGAATGAACTCACGGATCATCCGCTGCTCTTCCGTGGTGCGGAAGCTACGCTTCGTGGGCATCTTTCCGGACTCGATGGCGGCAACGTAGTCGTCGATCTCGGTGAAATTCTGATAGTGCACACCGGCAGCGTGCGAGAATGACGCCACCCCAAGCCCCAGAAGATCAGCGCCGCCCCAGAGGGAATCACGGTAAATAAACTTGGCTTTCTTCGGATCCTTCACGGCCGTATATCCCGAGCCGACGGTGTAACCCGCGCTCTCAAGAGCCGCAAAGGCTTCCTTCACCCAGCGGCGTTTGGTCTGCCAATCCGCCACCGGAGCAATAAGCTTCCCGGTGTCCTTCATCTCCCTATAAATCGTCGTATTATACGGGATCTCCATCTGATAAATGGTCACGCTATCAGGAGACAACTCGATCGTCTTTTCGATATTGCGCTGCCAGTTCTCCTCCGTCTCCTCAATCATTCCTGCGATGAGGTCGATGTTGATCTGGTCGAAATTCTCCGCCACGGCCCGCTCGTAAGCGCGACCGACCTCCTTGGAACGGTGGGCACGCCCGTTGATCTCCAAAATGCGATCGTCGAAATTCTCGATCCCCAAGCTCAATCGGGTCACCCCGATGTCCTTGATCGCAGAAAGCTTGCCAGCATTCAGAGTCCCCGGCTCGCACTCGAATGCCACCTCCTCAGCGGCATCCCAAGGCAAAATGGCCTTCATCCGATCCGTGAGATCACGCAGCTGCTTCGCAGAAAGATACGAAGGAGTACCCCCTCCAAAGTAAATGAAGTGAGGCTTCCGACCTTCGATCAGCGGCTTGCGAGCCATCATCTCTAACTCGGTGACAGTCGAGTCGAGGTAGTGCTTGATATCGTCCGCACTCTTGTCGGTGTAGACTCGGAAATAGCAAAAGTGGCAACGCTTCCGGCAGAAAGGAATATGGTGGTAGAGACCCAGCGGAACCCCTTCTTTAGAAGGCTGGCTGTAGACGTCCTCGACCAGTTGATTCTGGTCCTCCGACCAAAAGGAAAACGGAGGATAATTTGAAATAAAATAATTCCCGGCCCGGGTGTCTTTCTTCTGATTAGCGGATGAACTCATTGATTTCTTGCTTGATTGGGGAGGTTTCCGGACAAAATACACGGGATTCCCAACCTTACAAGGAGTCTCGACGTCCCGTGACAGAACCGTCACACTCGCACCATCGATATGGAAAGCGGACCAACCATTCACTTGGACCCAATGTTACAGAAGATTCTGATCGTCGAAGACGAAGTGGACATCGCCACCCTGATTTCCTTCAACCTCGAACGCGCCGGTTACCACGTCGAAATGGTCCACGATGGTCGGGAGGGATTAAAAATGATCCTTCACAGCCAGCCTGATCTCGTCATTCTTGACCTCATGCTTCCTGGAATGGACGGACACTCCATCCTCAAGGAAATGCAACGGGATCCCCGTTCCCATGCCATCCCGGTCCTCATGCTCACCGCGAAAAGCCAGACGGACGACCGCATCCGGGGCCTCGAAGCCGGGGCCGATGATTACCTCACCAAACCCTTCAGCCCCAAGGAACTCCTCCTCAGAGTCCGGGCGATCATTAAGCGCAATCGCGCCACCCCTGGCTCGGTCGTCTTCTCCTTCGGTCCCTTCCGTTTCGACAAAAACAACCTCACGTTCTACCTCAACGAAGAACCCCTTTCCCTCACCGCCACCGAGTTCAAGCTCCTCCTCTTCCTCTGCCAGCGCGCAGGGCAAATCCAGGACCGCAACGACCTGCTCAAAGTCGTCTGGGGCTACAACGATGACGTCCACAGCCGCACCCTGGATACCCACATGAAACGTCTCCGCCAAAAACTGGGAGCCGAAGGTTCGCTCATTGAAACCGTCCGAGGCGTGGGTTATCAAGTCCGGGAAATCGAATGACTTACCTCGCCGTTGGCATCGCCCTGATCCTAGCGATCGCTCTTTTCAGAGCGCGCTCCCTGCATCGGGAAGACACTCAAATTTGGCAGAAGAAGGAGAAGGACTTTCTTGCTCAGGCCAAGAAGGCCGTAAAAAATCGCCGCCGGGAAATCCGCAGACTTCTCGATGCACTGCCAGATCCCTTCTTCTCGATAAGTCACAATCGAAGAATCATTCGCCACAACACCCCGGCTGCTGAAATCTTCAAAGATCGCGACCTGGAAAATCGCAGTATTCAGCAGGTCTTCCTCGATTCTGCCCTCATCGCCCTCATTGACGAAGCCCTCAACACCGGCACCCCCCTCTCGCAAACCCTCCAACTCTCCTCCAACTCACCCTTCTCCTCCCGGGGAAAGGCTTCCCACTGGGCCATCAAAATCAATCCCGTCTCCCTGCAGAGCGATCAAATCGAGCTCCAGCTCCTCATGAGAGACCTCACCGCCTCGGTCCTCGCCGATCAGATTCGGCAGGACTTCGTTGCCAATGCCTCCCACGAGCTGCGCACCCCCCTCTCAATCATCTCCGGCTACCTCGAAAACCTCACCGAAGAAGGCGGCCTCGACCACAAGCCCCTCGCCGAAAAAATGCTCGGCACCATGTCGCGCCACGTCGATCGCATCAATCGGATCGTCGAAGACATGCTCGTAATTTCAAAACTTGAATCCAACGACCCAGCTCCCCTCAAAATTGAGCAATTCGATCTCTCCGACTGCGTCCATGATATCATTGAACGACTCGACCCTGTCATTAAAAATCAAAACGCCACTGTCGAAACCGACCTCCACGACGTCACCCTCTCCGGAGACTTCTTCTACTGGACCCAGCTCCTTTTCAATCTGGTCGAGAATGCCCTCAAACAAAACGCCAACACTCCCGTGAAGATCAAGGTCAGGGCCCGCAAGAATCGAGACGGCGCTGCCACCATCACGGTCATCGATAACGGCATCGGCATTCCCAGCAACGATCTCTCCTTCATTTTTAAACGCTTCTATCGCGTAGAAAAGCACCACTCCCAGAACGAGGTCAAGGGCACCGGCCTCGGGCTTTCCATCGTCAAACGCGCAGTCGAAGCCCACGGCGGAACCATCACCGCCACCTCCACCCCGGGCGTCGAGACCGCCTTCAAAATTGAACTTCCGCCTCATGAGTAAGTTCGTCATCGATCCTGATCCCGTCAAAAAGCCCACAAGCTACCGGCATCGGCTTTCCCTATACACCTGGATCATTGCCGGGCTCAATCATCGGCTCGTCCGGAACCAATCACGTCGGCATCCGCTCCATCATTTTCGGCTACTTCGACTTCCTCCTCGGCATGGGAATCTACCAACGTAATCCTTTCAATATCCTCCTCGCCGTCCTCTTTGAATAAGCTCCCTACTGGTGGCGGATGTCCTCAGCCGACGTAATAAAAACGACATCCTCGGCGATGTTCACCGAGAGATCTCCAATTCTTTCCAGACTCCGGGAGATGAAAATAATGTTCAGTAGGGTCTCCGTATTCCCGGCCCCCGCCGCAATTTGGTTGGTCAATGATTTCCCGAGGCCGCTGTTCAACTTATCGATCTTCTTATCAAGCTTGATGGTCTTGCGGGCCTCGCCTTCATCAACATCACAATAAGCCATCAACGCTGAGGAAACAATCTTCTCCGCCGCAAGATAGATCGGTTCAATAAGACGGATCTGCTCCACCTGCCCACTCTTGAGGATCTTGCGGGACCTTTTGGCAATGGTCACCGCGTGATCACCGATGCGTTCAAGACTTCGGCAAATATTGATGGAAGAAAGCACCAAGCGAAGATCCGAGGCCACGGGGTTGAAGCGCAGGAGAATCGACATCCCTTGCTCATCGATCTGCTTCTCCTTCGAGTCGATCACCTCGTCTTCTGCGATGACGTCTGAGCAGAGCTCGATCTCGCCCCCCAGGAGACACTTGATGGAATTCTCCAAAGCGGCAATCGCCAGCCCGCCCATCTGAACAACGCTGTCCTTGAGTTTGGTGAGATCGTCGTCGTAATTTTTTAGGATGTGACCTGACATGAAATGATGAGTTAGAAATTAACCAAAACGGCCGCTGACGTAGTCTTCGGTCTGCTTCTTGGATGGGTTGCCATAAATAATCGAAGTCTCGTCGTATTCAATCAGTTCTCCGAGATAAAAGAAGGCCGTGCGATCAGAGACCCGCGTGGCCTGCTGCATGTTGTGCGTTACAATCACGATTGTGAAATCCTGGCTGAGCTCCGCGATCAATTCCTCGATCCGTGCCGTGGCAATCGGGTCGAGCGCCGAACAGGGCTCGTCCATCAGCACGATCTGCGGCTTCACCGCGATCGTCCGGGCGATACAAAGTCGCTGCTGCTGACCACCAGAAAGACCAAGAGCACTCGAACCAAGCCGATCCTTGACCTCGCTCCAAAGGGCCGACTTTCTAAGCGACAGTTCCACCGCTTCATCGAGAATACTCTTGTTCTTGATCCCCTGCACCCGCAGCCCATAGGCGACATTTTCATAAATCGACTTCGGGAATGGGTTATACTTTTGGAAGACCATCCCCACGTGCTTGCGAAGCTCAATGGCTTCGACATCCGGCGCATGAATATCCTGACCCAGGATCTTGATCGTGCCTTTGGTGACCTTCGCGGTATCCACGAGATCATTCATGCGATTCAAGCAACGCAACAAGGTGGACTTTCCGCAACCCGAAGGTCCAATAAATGCGGTGACCTTACCGGCCGAAATATCGAGTGAAATATCCCGCAGGGTATTGGTCTTACCCAGATCGTAGCTAAAACTAAGATCATGGATCCCGATGATGGGTTCGTCGGGAGCAAGCTCCGGCACGTCAACGGAATCGAGTGTGACATTTTCGTCGTTCATACAGAGAAGCAGATTACCATTTGAGTTTTTCACGGAAGCGGGCGCGGAGAACCACTGAAATCATCGCGAAGCTAATCACGAGAAGGAGGAAGACAAAGACCGAGCCATAACGCATATCGTCGAGGGCGGGATCGTCAGGAAGTTTACCGGAGACGGTGTAAATGTGATACGGCAAGGCCTGCACTGACTGGGTCACCATGTTCGAGATCCAGTAGAGGCCGGATCCTTCGGCATCCTGCCAAGGAAGCTTGTCCTTACTCGCCACCGCCGCGGTAAACATGATGGGTGCCGTTTCGCCGGCCACCCGGGTAATCCCGAGGACGGAGGCCGTCAAGATTCCGGGCGCGGCATAGGGTAACACTGCCGTGCGAATGCATTGCCAACGGGTTGCGCCAAGCGCCAGGGAAGCCTCACGGAAACCTTTCGGGACCGCTTTGAGAGATTCCTCACAGGCCGCAATAATCACCGGAAGCGCCATCACCGCGAGGGTCAGACCACCTGCAATGAGCGAACGTCCCCAGCCTTGGAAACTCAAATACCCTGCCGTGGGCCACAGCCGAAGCGCCGCGATCGAGGTCTCCGGATTTGGGTCATCAGTAAAGACCGGGAAGAAGGGAGAGAGACAGAAAAAGGCGAATCCAAAGAGCCCGTAAACAATGGAAGGAACCCCCGCGAGGTTCATAATCGCAAGTCGGATCGCGCTGACCATCCGTCCTTTCTTGGCATATTCATTGAGATACACAGCCGCCGAAATCCCGATAAAGAGGGCCACCACCATGCCCACCATCACCAGAAGCATGGTGCCCACCAAGGGTCCCCAAATTCCGCCGCCCGCATAGGAAAAGGTGTGCTCGTCCTTGATGACGGCATCGGGGTGATTTGCCTTGAATTCCCGGAAGTCATCGTCGTCCATCCGGATCATCTCCCCCTTCTCATTGTGGAATTCCACGAGCGTCATCGGGCTCTTGGAAAAGAACGCGGTATTGATGAAGGGAGCCTCCGCTTTCAAAAGAACAGGGGCACCGTCGAGCGTGATCTTCCCAAAAATGGTCAGCGTGCAGGCCAGGATCACATAGGTAAAGAAGGCGAAGAGGACGGTGCCCATTCGATCCCGCCGCTTCTGGCGAAGGGAGGTGGTGCGGAAGGGATTCCGCGCAGCTTTTTGATCAATCATGGATTCCGAAGCGTTTGATAATGCGTTGCGCTGCGACGTTGATCGTCAGCGAGATCGTAAAGAGGACGAGGCCCACAAGGAAGAGCGCGCGATAGTGCAAAGTGCCGGCACTTACCTCACCCATTTCCTGGGCAATGATTCCCGTCATGGTATGGGTGGGTTGCGTGATCACGCCCACTCCGGCACCCCAGTCCGGAAGCGAAATTTTGTTCCCTGCCACCAGCAGCACCACCATGGTTTCACCAATCACCCGGCCGAACCCCAACAGAACGGCCGCCAGGATTCCCGAAATAGCGGCAGGAACGATGACCTTGTTGACCGTTTGAAGCTTCGAGGCCCCGAGTGCCAACGAAGCTTCCGAAAAGGATCGGGGCACGTTATTGAGCGCATCTTCGCACAAGGTGAAGATCGTTGGGACTGCCATGAGAGCGAGAAGGAGACCGGCATTGAGCATGTTCAGCCTCTCGGTAATCGGGAAGCCCGGGATCCATGACAGCCACGCTTTCTGGCTGGTATCCATCAGGAGTTCCCCAAGGATCATGATTCCGAAAAATCCCAGCACGATGGAGGGAATCGCCTGAATCATTTCAATCGCCGGTTTAATAAAAGTCTGCTCGGCGGGACTTGCAAGCCGGTTGACATAGATCGCCGCACCGATGGAAAACGGAACCGCAACCGTCATCGCAATCAACGAAATTAAAATCGAGCCCGTCAATAGCGGCAGCAATCCATAGACATCATGCCACGAACTGTTGGTAACCCAATCCGTGCCAAATAAAAACTTCGCGACCGAGCCCATGAAACTCACCTCTTCGTCCCATTTCCAATTGCGGGCCTCCCGAACGCTTTCGCCGAGAGACTCGATATAGTTCGGCGTTCTCTTCTGCACATTTTCAATGAGGAGATTGGCATTCAGCGAATTCAAACTGGTGGGCAAGGCCGCAACTCCCGCGACAAGCTTAGCCTTCAAATCAGCGACCGCCGCCTTATGATCTTCCCGTGCGGCCTCAATCGGCTTTACTCTCTCGGCAAATGGAAATTCATCCCGAATGACGATCTTCTCGGCCTCTTCGATCGCAGCATCCTTCGCCTCGCCTTCCAAATTGTTGGCACCTTCCAAGATCGCCGCTTTCCGGTCGGCCGCGGACCGATCCGCAACGGCGTCATTCTTAATCTCCTCCGCAATTTTGACGAGCTTGGTCCTCAGGTCCTTGAGACTTGTTCCGGCGTAGGCGATCTCATTCTTCGCCTTCTCGAACTGATCCATCCCGACCGTCATCTCCTTCTTGGCAGCGGCCACAAAGGGAGGCAAACCCTCTTCAACCGGATCGTAGGTTTTCGCGGCTTCAATCAGCTGGTTCCAAACCTCATCCTTCCCCTTCAGTCGTCCAAAACTATCGACCTCACCTCTCTTGGCCCCTGCCATTGCTAAATTGACAAACGCCTTCCAATCCCCTTCGGCTTTTTTCAAAGCCTCCTCGTCATCACCATCGCGGGCTTCTTCAAGAGCCTCGATCTGATCCTCACCATCGTCCTCCAGAATGCCGAGCAGGACCTCAAAGCCCTCCACGACTCCCCGCTCTTGACCAAATCTCTCATCCAACTCCTGAAAGAATGCCTGGTTGGTCCAGCTGACTAATTCCTGGTATCCGTCAGCCTCCTTAATCACGTGCCCCACAAACTCCTGACCGGACTTCCGATAAAGAACCAAACCCTGATGATGAGAGGGGAAAAAGCGAATCGCTTCCAAGACCAGAAAGGCGCAGATCAGGAAGAGAATGACAATCGAAAGCCCAGCATTCCCGCCAAAAAAGCCTTTGATCCAGCTTTGCAGGTCGAGGCCGAGATAGCGACGGCCTTTGCGTTGGAAATGTCTTGCCATTGAGTTGTGTAAAGAAGGCGTCGAGCGAACAAGTGGATATTAAAAAAGCGCCCCTGCAAATGCAGATGCGCCTCGTGTGACGCTTTTGTCACAAAATCTCTGAACCCTTTAGTCAACGGCGATGAAGCCCACCTTTTCGATGAGGACCTTGGCCGCATCATCCTTGATGGCCCAGTCGAGGAATTTCTTGGCCGCTCCGGTGGGCTCACCCACCGTGTAGTAGTAAAGCTTGCGGGAAAGAGGATACTCCGCCTTGTTTTTAGGCTTTGGCGAAACACCTTCGACCTTCACGGCCTTGAGTCCGTCCTTGTCTGCGTAGGCCAAACCGACGTATCCAATGCCGTTGGCGTTGCCCGCAACTTCAGTCGCGATCTGCTCGTTACCAGCCATCTTTTGGGTGTCGCTACCGTAGTCACGCTTCGCCATCGCAAGTTCCTGGAAGGTCTTGTAAGTGCCAGATGCGGTATTGCGGGTATAGGCGGAAATCTTACCGGTTTTGCCGCCGACTTCGCTCCAATCCTTGATGTCACCAGTAAAGATCCCTTCGATTTGCTTGAGGGTGAGGTTGCGGACGCCGTTCGCGTCATTGATCACAACTCCGATCATGTCCCAGGCCGCGATATGCTCAACAAGGGTCTGCCCCTTGGCCGCAAAGGTGTTCTTTTCAGCCTCTTTGACGTCACGGCTCGACATCCCAATATCAGCAGTTCCCGCAAGCAGAGTGGTGAAGGCCTGGGAAGATCCCTCGGCCGCAATCTCGAAGTCGACATCGTTACCAGCGGCCACGAACGCTTCCTTGAGTTGGGGAACCATCTTGGCGCCCAGAGTGTCGGAACCAGCAATCACGATCTTATCGTTCGCAAGAACAGATCCGGAGAAAAGAGCCCCGAGGGCCAGCATCGCAGTGTATTTCATGGTCATCTTGTTTGTTGTGTTTATTGAGTTCGTCACCACTTCGGGCGACACTAGGAAAATAGCCCGCTGATCCCAGCATTCCATCGATGCCCTGTCACATTTTCGTCACATTCGGAACTGCCACTCACTCCCATCACCAAAGAAAAACGAGCACCCTAAAAAGGTGCCCGCTCGTCATTAAAAGAGAGATTTAAGCGCCTTCCTAGAAGTAGAAACGAAGAGCACCCCAAACAGTGGTCGCTTCGGTGTCTGCCACCGTGCCTTCGTTCGTCTCATACTCCACTCCGAACATCGCCTTGGCGTGGTGATCACAGATGAAGTAATTCAAACCGGCATAGAAGGTGTGGTTGCTGTCACCAGAGGGCAGGCCCACTCCATCGAGTTTGGCAACACGCTGCACGATTCTTTTGGTGGGATCGATGGTATCAGCTTCGGAATGCAGCCACTGATAGCGCAAGACCGCCTCGAGCTTGTCCTTGATCAACTCAGTGGAAGGCATCACGACAATTCCGTAAGCAGCATCCCCATGATAGTCCTCACCGTAGGTGGCACTGGTGAAGAGATCAAAACGCCCGATTTCGGTTTCATAGGTTGCACTCAACGCCCAGTCATAGCCGAAGGAATCGTCAGGAGTATTTCCGTCGGAATCGACAAAAACAGCCTGGAGAAGAACATCCCCGTTCAGAGCCTCGAACTCAGCCGCGATTTGGTAAGCCAAATCTCCGCTGAAACTCCCAATCGCCTGGTCGTCGCCATCGACAGCATAGATGCCCAGAAGGTAATCCACTTTGTTGACTTCAAAGGTCACTTGCGTCCCGGTCGCGCGGTCACCGGCGTAATAATTGTTCAGGTTGGAACGCTCAATCGTCTTGATCTTCTTGGAAGAACCCCATTCTTCACCGCCAAATCCGACTTTGTAACGACCGTACCCCACCGTGAAATTCTCAAACGAGCCAAGGTCACCAAAGTCATAGGAAAGATGCACGTCATCGTAATCGGTATAACGGATACTTGTGTCCCGAAAGCCCCCGTAGGAGAAGTTGAATTGGGAGTGTAGTTTGAACCCGTTAAGAAACTCAATCGAGGTCCCGGCACGAAGGCGGCGGAGTTCATCGCCATCACCACTAAAGTCGCGACCATTGTCGCTCCCGTCGGTGTATCCCCATTGCTGGTGCACTCGTCCGAAAATCTCGATTTCCTGAATCCAGGGATTGCTCTTATCTTTGTAGAGAGAGCCGATATCTCCGATGGTTTCACACCAGTCGCCCGAGCTTTTACCCGATCGCTCCTTAATTGCGGTCGTGGTGTCTGAGAAGTCCCCCGCCAGGACTCCTGCAGCGGTCGCTGCGAAGCAAGCGCCGACGGTTGGGATGAGTTTGTTTTTCATTTGCATTTAAATCTTTAAAGTGGACCCCAGAATTCGGACCGCTGGCTAGGCTCTGAATTTTGAGGGCTGGGAGCGAGAATCAACCTGAACCTAAGACCAAAAAATGAAAGCAAAAAGAAGAAGACACGAGCCAGAATTTAAAGCCCGCGTGGCGTTGGAAGCCCTGAAAGGAGGGAAATCCCATCCTGATTTTCAAACACCGTTGGCAGCGGGCCAACTCCCCGCAGATTACGTAATCAAAGGCGCAATCACGAGGCTCACGATCGCCATGACGTTGATGAGAATATTCATCGAGGGTCCAGAAGTGTCCTTGAGCGGATCACCCACCGTATCTCCGACCACACACGCCATGTGAGTGGGCGAGCCCTTTCCTCCGTGGTGACCTTCTTCGACATACTTTTTAGCGTTGTCCCAAGCACCACCGGCATTCGACATCATCAAGGCGAGAAGAATACAGACTAAGAGAGCGCCACAAAGCGTTCCCGCCAAAGCGACCGCTCCGTTCGCCCCAAAACCAAAGCCCACCGCCAGTGGAGTGCCCACCGCGAGAAGAGCCGGAAGAATCATCCGCTTGGTCGCGGCGTTGGTGGCGATATCGATGCATCGATCAGTATCCGGCTCACCTGTGCCATCGAGAAGTCCTGGGATTTCTTTAAACTGGCGGCGAATTTCGACAATCATGTCGAAGGCGGCCTTCCCCACTGCCTCCATCGTGATCGCTCCGTTTAAGAAGGGCACGACCCCTCCAATAAAGAGGCCCACCACGAAGGTCCGCAAGACCTCGGGGTCACTCAAATTGAGTGAGACTCCCGTTTTCTGAATGAAGGCTGTGATCAAGGCGAGAGCAGCAAGGCCTGCCGCCCCAATCGCGAATCCTTTGCCAATCGCCGCCGTCGTATTCCCGACCGCATCAAGACCATCGGTGATTTTACGTGTCTCTTCACCCATGTCGGCCATCTGCGCGATACCGCCAGCATTATCTGCGATCGGACCGTAGGCATCAATCGCCATCGTAATTCCAACCGTGCCCAGCATCCCGACCGCCGCAATTCCAACGCCATAAAGCTCTGCAAATTCGTAGGAGATATAGACCGTGGCCGCGATGGTCAGAAGTGGCACGGCCACCGATTTCAAGCCAATCGCCAATCCGGCAATCGTGAGCGTCGCCACGCCCATCTCACCCTGCTTGGCGATCATTTTTACGGGACCACCGGCGGTGTAGTATTCGGTGATCAACCCAATGATAATTCCCCCGATTGCTCCGCTCAGCACACAAAGTGGAATGGCATTGCTCAATCCCAGAAATTTTGCCGTCGCAAACGAGGCGATGATAAAAAGAACGGCCGAGCCGATCGTTCCGAACCGCAAGGCTCCGGCCGGCTCGCGTGCCGACATCGCCTTCACCAGAAAAATTCCCAGGATCGAGCAGAGCAAGCCCACCGTCGTGAGAATCAAAGGAACCTGCATCAGCAGCCCGACATCAGTGGTCCCCACCTTCGAAAGAAAGGCACCCGCAGCCTCGGCTGTTTCGGCCGAACCCAAGCGCGCCCCGATTGCTCCGGCGATCGCGATGGTGGCAATCTGTGCGCCGCAGTAGGATTCAAAAATATCCGAGCCCATCCCCGCGACATCCCCCACATTGTCCCCGACGTTGTCGGCAATCACGCCCGGATTCCGGGGATCATCTTCCGGAATTCCGATCTCGAGCTTGCCCACCAGATCAGCGCCCACATCGGCCGCCTTGGTGAAAATGCCACCCCCGACCCGATAAAAGAGAGCGACCAGGGAAGCTCCCATTGCAAAGCCTTCCATGATTTCAGCGACATGCTCATTGGAGCTCGAGAAATACCAAAATAGCCCGCCCAGCCCAATCAATCCCATCGAGGCCACCGTCAATCCCATGACACTTCCACCAAAGAAGGCGATAGAAAGTGCCTGCGCCTGGCCTTCATTTTTGGCGGCAAGAGTCGTGCGCACGTTCGCCTTGGTCGCGGTAAACATTCCCACAAAGCCCGCAAATGACGAAGCGAGCGCTCCTAGAAAAAATGCGCCCGCTTGCTCGTGACCATACTCAGGCTGGAAGAAAAAGATGGCTGCTCCGATCACCACCGAGAACATCGAAATCAGGATAAACTCCCGTCGCATGAAGATCATCGCGCCCTTATGAATCTTCTCGGCAATCTCGGCGACTTTCCCCTCCCCTCCGGACCGGCGGGCAATCTTTAAGAAAAAGGCAAAGGCAATTCCCAAACCGAGAATTCCGATCAGGGGCGTGATGAGGGGGTGAACAGTCATGACATGAATTGGGGAGGCTCCAAAAAACGCAAAAAGGACGCCGTCAAAGACAACGCCCTCCGAGAATGAAGTGCCCGCTCAGTCTAGGAATCAAATCAAGAGTGACAACGGAAAACGAGCTCCGATGCGCAATTTCGAAAAACGGAAGGGGTGTGATTTTTATCGGTGTTTTTGAGGGAGTTAAAAAAAGTTCATTTTAAGCTTGTACGAATGAACACGTGTGTAGAATTGGGCAGTGATGAGCAAAAAAGAATCACACACCACTGAGGTCACCC
>Ga0209702_10005460_pt1 | contig 17261 bp, 16 predicted proteins | sample FRY01_FD_187210 | JGI IMG/M metagenome (GOLD analysis project Ga0209702, IMG submission 187210) | Freshwater microbial communities from Lake Fryxell liftoff mats and glacier meltwater in Antarctica - FRY-01 (SPAdes) (version 2) | ecosystem: Environmental > Aquatic > Freshwater > Ice > Glacier...
CTCAGAAAGAATGCGGATTTCCTGCGTGAATTTTACGACAGATGATTCGAAGAAATGAACATCAACCCCAAAAACATCTTCAAAAACAATTTTTACTTTAGGTTCTTTAACACCACCAATTCGTTTAAAATCTTTGCTGGTAATAAACTCGAATTCTGTTGGTAATGGTCCGCCATCTGGAGTTTTCTGTGAATACAAATGCCAATCTTTCTCCATGGTTGCCGTAAAAATCAACTCAGCCGTTGAGTCGTTTACTTGCCTCTGACTGAAATTCCATTTGATAGGATTAAGTATCTGTGCATCTGCCTGAAAGGTCAGAAAAACAAGTAGAAGCAGAAGAATTCTTTTCATCGGTTTGTTTAATTAATGTTGAAGCGAAACGGTCGCTTTTGGTGATTGAGAGGTCGAAACCAATTTGTTGGACTTCAAAATTTCAATTGCCTTACGAATTGCAGTATCTCTTCGATTCATTATTGAAAAGTAGGCATTATTACCAAACAGAGCACGACCCATCAATGCTAGAACTTGGTCGCTAATGATGGCGGAAGAAGTTTCGTATTCTTTTGGACGAAATGGAACTTCATTCTTAGCTGCAAAGGTTTTAAACTCCGACATCACCGAGGTAATCGGGAAAGTGGCTGCAAAGCGCTCTACATCTGGATAACTTTGCTTTAATACCGCACGTCGACTATCAATGTATTCGAAAGCAAATCGGTTGAGTAATCCTTTTGAAACCACTGCTGATAAATAAGCTGAATATCCAGCCGTATCAACAGGTATAAAGACATCTGGACTTACGCCACCTCCACCGTAAACCGTTCTTCCAGCTGGAGTTTTATACGCCAAAGTATCCTTTATGTGAACAGAATCGCTCGAAACCATTTCTCCATTTGAGAATCGATCGGTAAGCTCGTGGTAATAAGCTTCGACGCCATTTTCGTAGGACTTCTGGATACATCTGCCAGTAGGCGTATGATACCGAGCAACCGTTAAACGCATGGCAGAACCATCTTTAAAGCGCACCTCTTCTTGCACCAAACCTTTACCAAACGACCGACGACCAAGCACCCAGCCGCGATCGTTGTCTTGAATGGCTCCAGAAACAATTTCGGATGCCGAGGCAGAGCCTTCATCAATCAAAACCACCAAACCGCCTTCCTCGAAACTACCTTTTGAAGTTGCATCGTAAGTCTCTCTTTTTCTGGCCTTGCCTTCGGTGTAAACAATTTTCTGCCCTTTGGATAGAAACTCGTCACTTAAATCTACAGCAGCATTTAGGTATCCCCCTGGGTTTCCGCGCAAGTCGAGAATTAGTTGCTGCATTCCCTTGGATTTCAAGGTGCTAAATGCTTTTAGATATTCTTCGTAGGTAGTTGCCGCAAAGCGGGATATTTTTATGTAGCCAACTTCGGGACTTGCCATATAACTTGCGTCGACGCTGTAAAGCGGAATTTGTCCGCGTGTTATGGCATAATCAATCGGCTTTTTAATTCCCGGACGGAAGATTGTTACGTTTACTTTGGTTCCACTTTTACCACGAAGTTTCGAAATAACGTCTTCGTTTTTCACGTCAATTCCTGCAATTGATTTTCCTTCAATGGCAATAATTCTATCGCCACTTTGAATTCCAAGAGACTCTGATGGTCCGCCCGAAATTGCAGCAACAACCATGATTGTATCGCGCTGAATATTGAACTCAACGCCTATTCCATCAAAATTTCCTTCCAACTGTTCACTTACAGCTTGCAAATCTTTGGCAGGAATATAGGCCGAATGCGGATCGAGCTGCTCAAGCATGGCAACTATCGCATCCTCTTCAAGAGTTTCTTGGTTTAGTGTATCTACGTATTCGTTCAGGATATATTGAATGGCGTTTTCGAGCTTGTCTTTTTTGCCGCCTGAACGAAATCCATCAACAGAAGCACTATGACCTCCTCCGTTTAGGAAAAAACCAATAAAAATGCCGGCTGCTACAGCTGCTCCAACAATAAAAGGAAAAAATATTAGGTAACGGTTCGAGGATGAATTACTCATTTAATGGGCTAAAACTTAAGATATAACCTCGCTAATGGCGTTGGGCATAACACTTACTTGATCTACTGCAACTCCAAATTTCCTAAGAAACTCGACACCTTCATCCACCTCAATTCCTTTGTAAGTTGCGTAAGAATTCAGATAGTTTACTTGTTTAATACCAACCGAAAGGATAATTCTTGCGCAAGACAAACATGGCGAAAGCGTTACATAAAGTGTACTTCCATCCAAATCGACTTTGTTTTTTGCGGCATACAAGATGGCATTTGCCTCGGCATGAAGTGCTAAGTAGCAACTTCCTTTTCTATCGCGTGCACAACCTGTTTCGGGCCATTCTTCATCGCAATTGTGGGTTCCAGCGGGAGGTCCATTGTAACCTAATGAAATAATTCGTGTGTCTTTGGTAAGGACTGCTCCTACCTTTTGTTTCACACAATGCGACCTCAACGCCAAATTAGACGCAAGATTCATGTAAATTTCATCGAATGATGGGACGGCTTGCTTTTTCATTAATTCCGTAAAAATAAGACTTTGATTTCAATCACCTTTCAATTCTATCTATTGTTCTGAAGATTGATAAGGATTAGGTTTTGAAATTTCCATGATTCGTTCAGGAAAAGCAGGAGATTGGAATCCGAAAGGACGATAAATTTCTTGCGCATCGTGCGTAAGCAACATCCATCTTCTGAGATTCTGGAGTTCTGAATGTTTGAAAATTTCGGTCATCAATTGTTTACTTAATCCTTTGCAACGATGAGGTTCAAGGATATAAACATCGGCGAGATAGGCAAAAGTTGCGTAGTCAGAAATAACGCGTGCAAAGCCAATTTGTTGTCGATTATGATAAATCCCCCAGCAAAGTGAGTTATCAATTGATGTTTGAACAGTATTCAGTGGAATTCCTTTTGCCCAATAAGATTCTATACTTAAATAGTGATGAATTGCCTCTATTTGGAGCAATTCTCTTTCGCAAGAAATGATGTAATCATCCATTAACTTCATGTTCTTCTTTCTGTTTATTGCGATTATTAGGGTTTACTTAAAAAGTCAGAAACACGTCAGATACGAGACAAGGGGATTTTATGACGTACAAATAGTACTTCAAAATACTCTTAACGAAGCAGATGGCGTGTTGCTGGCTAGGCCAAATTTCAGAAAACAATAAAATAATAATTTGTGATGCATACAAACTTATCAATTTCGTCAAATTATACACACCAAATTAAACATTATATCATCCACATAATCAAAATTTTAGGTGTTTTTAAGTGGACCCTATTTAATTCTGAGCGCTTAATGTATGACGACGAAAACTCTTCTTCATCTACCTCTGAACTAGCATCATTTTTATCGATATGATATTGGACTGAATGCCCATTTATTTATTGTCTTGATGGTAAGCAAACCTCCCCAAATTAAAGGTCGAATTATCCATAAAATAAAAATGTTCCTTCAACAAATTATTCTGATAAACCAAGGAATCCTTCATGATTGCCGCCCAATCACTTGAAAATGTATGAGAGCTAATCAATTGTTTATCAGCATATTCGTATTGAATAAAACTTAAAACCGATTGTCCACTACCTGGATAAGATAATTCGTCAATTAAATAATTAATAGAATCATGATCGAAATAAAATGACTTCGTAATTATTTTACTTAATAAATCTGCATGATTACAGGTTGAATTTGCCGTCGTATCCTGAAATGTAATAATCCTTGTTAGTTGATTATCTACATTATAATTAAAAGAAATAATCGTCCGCAATAGATTGGGCCAATAATATTCAGGATAATCTAAATCAGTAATTTCAATGCGTGTGAAATTATCATTTTCGTTAAACCAATATCTCCATAAAGTCTTAGGCTTCTCAATGCTTCCAATATCTTTGGACGGATAAGCGCTCCCCCAATAAATTGAATCGGGTAAGGAATTCTGATTTAGTTTATATCGAATAAAATAGCTTGAAATCGAAGATTCTCCATTACAATTATAGTTTGTTGTTGAGTAATTATACGTATTCCAAACTTTACCAGAATCAGGTGCTGACATAAATGCCATAGGCATAAAAAAAGCCATGCTCGACGAGGCCGCTGCGATATAAAATGGGGAAAAAACTAATCCTTTGGTTTTAGATAATTCGGTCGACTCTATTGAATCAGAATCAATAATTATTTGACGGTCATACCTTTCTTGTTGACTCCTTATTTTACGTTTTGATATATTCCCTAATTGATAAAACGCAGAAAAATTCCCAGTAAATCCAGTTCCTCCGAAGGAGCTAATACCATCAACATAAAATGGTTCAATTTCTATATTGCCTGATTCTGAAATATCGAGGCTAATGGAGACCGGTTGGGCTTGGGTTTTCTGAAATAGAATTATGGCTACAATTAAAAATATCAACCGTAAAATCATATAAATAATATTTCTGCCAACTCATCAAATGGAAATGCTGGCGCAAATGATTTATCAGTTATTGTTTCTGCAGTTATTTGAAGAAATAACGGTCGCTCATTTACATAATGCACAACGATAGAAATAGTACCATACAATTGCTCTGGCAAATCATTTAATTGAAATGCAGGAACATGCGGTCTAAGCACATGGCGGTCAACAACCTCAATATGGGAAACACGATTAATTGTTTGTCGATCGCTGAGATATAAATTATACCCAATCCGCATCACGCGATCGCGGAAGTAATCCTGCATAAAAGGAAATAAATGCTTGCCCATCATGTCGAGATAATGAACCATAACGTGACGAGAACCTCTCTCCGAAAAGACATGCATTGGAATGTCGCCAGAAATGCCAGATTTACTTAGCGTAAAGGACGTATAAATATTCTTGAGCGCTTCATTATGCTGATTTTCAAGAAGCCAATTCTTGAATAATTGTTTTTGCCGATGACTGCGCACCAACATTTCCTGAGCCACAGCTTCAAGCTCACGAGAAGCTTTAGGTTGAAACCATTTCAGAATATGTTGCCGCAGTTTATCGAACATCGTAATTACATATTATAACAAGACCGTTGGGTATTTAGGGTTTACTCAAAAAGTCAGAAATGCGGCGGATGCAAGGCACAGACATTGAAGATGTATATTTAATACTTCGAAATGGCTGTAACGAAGCAAATGCCGTATTTCTGGCTAGTTTTTGAAATTCCAAATTCATGTGAAAAGTTAATCTTGATGCAAAGATTTTTGCATATAATTGAAAAAATCCACGCAATAGTAATGGTTGTCTCCGTGATAAATAACTCATTTAAAAGGAATTAAACGTTTTTGAGTGAACCCTATTTAGTCCAAAACCTTATGGTATTATGCCGATGCAATAGCTGTTTTGTCAACTGTAATTGGACTAATACAGATATGCTTTCGGTATTATCTATCTGCTAAGTTCACGTAATTACGCTTAACAGCACCCGTATAAATTTGTCTTGGGCGAGAAATTGGCTCTTTATTTCCAATCATTTCCTTCCATTGAGCAATCCAACCTGGTAAACGACCTAGTGCGAACATAACAGTAAACATGTCGGTTGGGATACCCATCGCACGATAAATAATTCCAGAATAAAAATCTACGTTCGGATATAGCTTACGTTCAATAAAATACGGATCGTTGAGTGCAGCTTCTTCCAACTGCTTTGCGATATCCAACATGGGATCACTCTCTCCTAATTTATTCAACATTTGATCGCAAGCATCTTTGATAATGCTCGATCTTGGATCGAAATTCTTGTAAACACGATGTCCGAATCCCATCAAACGGAAAGGATCATTCTTATCTTTTGCTTTGTTGATGAATTTGCTCACATCACCACCATCTTTCTGAATCTCTTCCAACATCTCAATCACAGCTTGGTTTGCACCACCGTGAAGTGGTCCCCACAAAGCACAAATTCCTGCCGAAATAGAGGCGTACAAATTTGCCTGCGACGAGCCAACCATACGAACCGTAGAAGTTGAACAATTTTGTTCGTGATCGGCATGTAGAATTAGCAATTTATCTAGCGCATTTACAATCACTGGATCAGCCTCATAATCTTCGGTCGGCATTCCAAACATCATGTTAAGGAAATTCTCTACGAAGTTTTTCGAATTCTTTGGATACATAATCGGATGACCAACTGAATTTTTGTAAGCCCAAGCTGCAATAGTGCTGAACTTAGCCAGCAATCGAACGATGGTTAATTCAATTTCTTCTGCACTACGATTGCTTTGCTGCGATTCAGGATAAAACGTTGAAAGTGAACATGTAATAGAAGCCACAACTCCCATTGGATGCGCCTTGGAAGGATATGCCTCATAAAAACGCTTCATATCCTCGTGAATTAGGGTATGGCGGGTGATTGCCGTTTGGAAACGTTCTAAATCAGCTTTTTTCGGAAGTTCCCCGTAAATGAGAAGATAAGAAACCTCGATAAAAGTGGATTTTTCAGCCAATTGCTCAATCGGATACCCACGGTATCTTAAAATGCCTTTCTCTCCATCTAAAAACGTGATTTTACTTGTAGTAGCACCTGTGTTTTTGAAACCTGAATCGAGTGTAATTATTTCGGTTTCCGACCGTAATTGCTGAATATCGATTGCTCGCTCGTTTTCTGTTCCCGTAATTACGGGCAATTCGTATGAATTACCATCTATTTGAAGGCTTGCTGTTTCACTCATGATTTTTGGAAATTTGATTTTGCAAATGTAGCAAAGACCGAGCCTCAATGTTCTATTTTATACAGATATTTCTACGATTAAATTTTGGCCTCCGCTTGAATAAATGTGAACGAAAAAACAGCATCCTTTTCGTTCTTCAAATTCAACAAATGCTCGCCCGTTTTTTTGCGTTTTTCAGCTGAAATATATCCTCGCTGCTGCATTTCTTCGCCCGCACTTTCCAGTAATCGCCACCAATAATTGCATGTTTCATCCAACAATTCAGGATTGCTTTGGTCGAACAACTTCAATTGCGGCCTAATGACGATTTCTTCAAATCCTGCGTGGTGCAGTAACGACTGAAGCTTCACTCCCACAAATGGATCGCCTTGCATATCTAACTGCATTCTGTTGTAGGAATTCCAATAGTCTTCCAAATCCGCGGAGCGAGGAAAAACCTGCAAAGAATTATTCTGAACTTCCGTAATATGAATGGTAGCTCCTGGCTTGAGACTTTTTCTGATTTGCCTTAAAATTGAACTTGGGTCCGAAGCGTGCTCCAACATCCAACAACAAAAGGCAGCATCCGCTAAATGTTCAGCTTTGTAATCGGTTAAATCGGCACAAATAAAATCGACCTGGGAAGAATATTTTTCGGGAATGATTTCTTTAGCAAACGCAATCTGCTCACCTGTTCTGTCAATCGCCGTGATGTGCAATTCGGGATATCTTTCTAATAGAATGCGCGTTTGAGCTCCAACACCACAACCCATTTCAATAAGGTTTCCGCGTTGCGGGATGTGTAAATTCGAATAAACACTCTCTGCTAAAAAGTTAGCTTGATGCTGCAATCGCTCGAATTCAATTCGGGAATAACCGTGTAAATATGTCGACACAAAGTGATTTTTGGGCAAAGCTAGACGATTTGAAATTGACTTCCGTTTTGTAATTTGATAAAGGGAAACTGCAACATTTAAAGAATAATAAACCTGAATAGGGTTCACTCAAAATTCAGAAATGCGGTGGATGCAAGGAGCAGAAATTGAAGGTGTATATTTAATACTTCGAAATGGCTGTAAAGAAGCAAATGCCGTATTTCTGGCTAGCTTTTAAAATTTTAAATTCATGTGAAAAGTTAATCTTGATGAATGGGTTTTGCATATAATTGACAAAACCCATGCAATGGTAATGGTTGTCTCCACGATAAATAACTCATTTAAAAGGAATTAAACGTTTTTGAGTGAACCCTATTTATCTAAAAAGTACAAGTAGTGGAAAAAATATTCGTCGACACAGATATTATCTAGGACTTATTAAGCTTAGGACTGCCCTTCAATCCATTTGCTGCTTTATTAATTACAAAAGCCAACCAAGGCAACATTGAGATTTGTATTTCGTCGCTTTCATTCTCAAATGTGAGTTATATTTTATTCAAACAATACTCGGCTCTTCAGGCAAGAATGTCCTTACTCAAGTTTAAAACGCTCGTAACTGTGCTTGCCGTAAATGATAAAAAAGTGAAACTAGCCTTATCCTCCAACTTTACTGATTTTAAAGACGCCCTACAATATTATTCAGCTATAGAAAACGGAGTGAAAGTCTTACTAACAGGGAATCTAAAAGATTATAAACCGGCTGAAATTGCAATTATGACTGCTGACCAGTTTGCGAAAAGCAATTAGCGTTATCAATTATTAAAGCACTTTAAACAATCCCGCTATTTTTGCAGTTCAGATTTCCATCATGCAATCTTGGTTTAGAGTATTTAGCAAATTAACATTCTACTGTATTTTATTAGTCATCTTGGCTGGTTCCATTGTGCGCGCAACGCAGTCTGGCATGGGTTGCCCCGATTGGCCTCGTTGCTTTGGATATTACATTCCGCCTTCCGAAGACAGTCAAGTTCGCTATAATCCTGGACAAGAATACAGCAAGGGAATGATGGTGATTCTCAATGATACGCTTTGGCGCGCCGAATCTTCATTTGTAGCTCCGCAAGAATTCGACCGTGTAGCTTGGAAAAAATACCCGAAACACAATTATTCCGATTTTGTCGTGCATCAAACATGGATCGAATACATCAATCGTCTACTAGGCGCCTTGTTGGGATTATTCGTTTTAGGAATGGTCATCACTTCCTTCAGCTACAGAAAAACGCAAGCATCCTTAATTCTTTTGAGCTTAGGTTTATTATTCGTCACCGGATTTCAAGCTTGGTTAGGCAAATTAGTGGTCGATGGGAATTTAATTCCACAATCGATCAGCCTTCACATGATTGGAGCTTTTGTACTTATCGCGCTTTCCCAAATGGTGTTGCAACGGATCTCGATGAAGCGCAACAACGAAACAAATTCCAACCTGAGAACATTTGCCATCTTGGCTACAATTGCAGTTTTAATTCAGGTGTTAATTGGAACTCAAGTGCGCGAAGAAATCGATATAATATCAAAATCACTAGGCTTCGACATGCGTGCCTTTTGGGTAGATGAATTATCATCGATATTCTTGATGCATCGTGCATTCTCATTGATTGTTTCAGCGCTTTGCGGATATGTGGCTTACATTGCTTACAAATCTCCATTGCTCAAGAATTTGGGTATATTGGCATTCGCGTTTTTAGGGATCGAAATAATTGCAGGAATCGTACTTGGTTTCTTTGGTATGCCGATCATTGTGCAACCTATTCACCTGCTGTTTTCTTCCCTCCTATTTTGGAGCATGTTTGCCATATTCTTGGCTGCCAAGAAGCAAGAACTCATCGCCTACACGGCAAAGTAATATTCTGCAATTGGTATAACTCAACTATTTCCAAGATAAAGTTGAAATCAAATGTTCGATATCTTCAGTTAAATAGGCGTTAACAGGTAATAGAGAATCGGCATTTGGACTAGCATAAAAGTACAAGCTGCCGTGTATGTAGTGCGAAACACTGTCGGTCATGTAAAATTGTGCAGAGGAAGCTGCATTTCCGCCAATCTTATACATCACCCCATAAACCTTGCTTTCGGCATTATTAAATAGTATTTCCTGAATACCATTGGCTTTAACGGCATGTTTATAAGCCATCGTTCTTGAATCTTCAGATAGAGAGCTTAGATTCCCAGCAATATCTTTGTAACTCAAGTGAACAGTAGCATGCTGCTTAGGAAATTCAAGATTTAACCAACAACGTTCACCTGATTTTGCTTGAACAGGTCGGATTATTGAATACTTCGGAATCTCAAATTTAAAGGGACAATCAGCTTCATAAACTGTGTATTCTTTGGCTGGAAGATCTATTCGAAAATAGCCACGAGGCCGAGGAATTTCGCTACTTTCATCATCCAAACATGAACTAAAAAACAGAACTCCGATAAGTAGTAGTAAGCTAATCCGCATAGGCACAAATAACGGAATTAATGACTTAAGCGTATGCTAAAAATCAATGTGCCACGTCGTCGTTATAATGGCTTTCGTGCGAAGCATTTCCTACGTCATCTCTTTTTGAAGACAGCATCGTTAATACATCTGCCACAATTTCAACGGAGTAGCGTTTAATTTTGTCTTTGTCTTCCCAAGTGCGGGAACGCAATTTTCCTTCGATATAGACCGATGCTCCTTTTCGCACAATCTTCTCGGCAACTTCTGCTAAGCCTCGCCACAGAACAATATTATGCCATTCTGTTTGCTCAAATCGTTGCCCGTCTTTTTTGTAAATTTCGGTTGTTGCCAGAGGGAAATTCGCCACTCGAACTCCATTATCTAAGACCTTAACTTCTGGGTCTTTCCCTACATTCCCAATTAAAATTACTTTATTAACCCCCGCCATACGTTCGATATCAACAATTTATCTTCAAATATAACAATTATCAATTCGAAAATAATTTCCTCGCGGGATATTTAATTTGGAATCTTACAATCATTCGTTTTCCTCTAAATAGTATCTTTCCACATAGTCAAGAGTTTGAACTATAGAGGCTTCTGATTAGGCGCACGAAGGGCGAAAAAGCGCAGTTTACTTTTGTAAATGAGCATTTTACGGACTAGTGCAACGACATCCACAGAGTCAAGAGTTTGAACTATAGAGGCTTCTGATTAGGCGCGCGAAGACCGAAAAAGCGCAGTTTACTTTTGTAAATGAGCATTTTTCGGACCAGTGCAACGACATCAGGAGACTATATAGTGTTTGTCCACAGAGTCAGGAGTTTGAACTATAGAGGTTTCTGATTAGGCGCGCGAAGGCCTAAAAAGCGCAGTTTACTTTTGTAAATGAGCATTTTTCGGACTAGTGCAACGACATCAGGAGACTCTATAGACAGACTCTAAATACCTCGTGATAGCGCGAGGCATCGCAATAGCATGAAGGTCGATTGAGGCAATTTCTTGAAATCCATTCAAGCTGGGCAATTTCTCAACAAGAACATGAACGAATTTAACCTGCAACTTTTGGTGACTAAGAATATGTTTTATGATGGAGGATGTCTTTCTTATCTCGAAAAAATCATTTCCAAAAATTTGAGAGAATTCTTCAGCGTCGTGAAACTGGTTTAATTCATCAATTGACATAAGCTCTATCAACGGAAATTGAAATAATCCAGCCCAAATATCATTTTCGGCGCGCTTTTCAACAATGGTAATATCTTCACTATTCTGAATAATAACGAATAGAAGAAAGCGTTCCCTAACCTTGATTTTGCCTTCTTTAACTGGTAGCTTAGAAACGAGTCCATTTTTCAAGGCAATACAGTCGTTAGACAATGGACAATTGGCGCAATCGGGCAGAGCTGGTTTGCAAACCGTGGCTCCAAAATCCATCAAACCCTGGTTGTAATCGCCTGCCTGCTTCGATGGCAAAAGTCTATTCGCTAATTCTTGGAATTCCTTAATGCCTTTCGAAGAGTTGATTGGCGTTACAATGCCGAAATACCTGGATAAAACGCGGTAAACATTACCATCAACCACGGCATGTGGCAAATTAAAAGCGATTGAGGCGATTGCTGAAGCGGTGTAGGGACCAACACCATTCAAACTTAACAATGCTGAATAATCCTCAGGAAATTTGCCATTAAACTCATTGACAACTTTCTGCGCGGCCTTATGAAGATTTCTGGCTCGAGAATAATATCCGAGTCCTTGCCACAATCTCAGAATTTTATCTTCATGTGCTTGAGCTAATAAGTCGACCGAAGGAAATTCCTCTAAAAACCTGAGATAATAGGCTGTTCCCTGCTCTATTCGGGTTTGTTGGAGGATGATTTCCGATAGCCAAATCGAATAGGGATCTTTCGATTCTCTCCATGGCAATTGACGTCCAAACTGCCTATACCATTGAAGAATTTTAGAACAAAAAGGGTGATTACCTGTTTCCATTGCAGCAATGATAAGCGATTCGAAGTTTTGAAAAAAACTTTTTCGTTTGAATATAAAACCAATATATTTGCACCCCGTTTTTCAGAAGGCTAACTTCCACGTTAACAAAAAATTATACTCACAATAAATCCTTAAATTCCAACCAGCCATGACCAAAGCTGAAATTGTAACAGAAATTGCAGACAAGACAGGTATTGAAAAAGTAACTGTACAAGCAACCGTTGAAGCATTCATGAAGAGTGTAAAAGCCAATCTTTCTCAAGGGAAGAATGTTTATCTTCGTGGATTCGGTAGCTTCGTAGTGAAAAAGCGTGCAACTAAAAAAGGCCGTAATATCTCTAAAAACACTACAATTGTTATTCCTGAGCATTTCATTCCTTCATTTAAGCCAGCTAAGACCTTTAGCGATAAAGTGAAGAAGTCTGTTAAAGCTTAATCTATAAACTGTAGATGAAAATTCGGCTGCTGTTGGTAGTTGTAGCATGTTTGCTAGTGGGAGCGGCCATTTACTTGGCTCCTCGCGAAAACAAAGGTGCTAATCAAGAACCAACAGCAAGCCAAGCTTCAAACAATGGTGATGCTTTTGAGCAACAACTTGAAGAGGTAAAACAAAAGATGGATGCTACAGTTTTGGCAAACGTCGAGTTCTTTGAAGGTAGATTAGCACAAGCAAATGCTTCCGATAAAGCTGTTTGGTTAGATTCTCTTACTTCGGTTTGGGATCGTCAAATGCGTCCAGGAATTGCTGCTGAGTATGTTTTGCGTAAAGCAGAAGCCACAAATTCAGCCAATGATTGGAAACTGGCAGGAACTCGATTCTTAGGAATTTCGAGATTCTTTCAAGGTGAAGACAAAGAAGCACTAAACGACAAAGCAACCGATTGCCTTATTAAGGCAAATCAACTTGCACCAAACGACATCGAGATAAAAACTCAACTAGGTTCTTCTTACGTTGAAAGCGGCAAAGAGCCTATGAAAGGTATCTTTTTGCTGCGCGAAGTCGTTGCTCAAGACTCTACCAATGTGGATGCTCAATTAAACTTGGGTTTCTTCTCAATGCAAAGCGGTCAGTATGATAAAGCGATTAATCGTTTTACTACCGTGTTGAAGTTGAAACCAAGCATGATTGAAGTCCGACTGTACCTCAGCGAAGCCTTACAAGAATCAGGAAATTCAAAAGGTGCGCTCAATGAACTCAAAGCATTAAAGAAATTAACGTCCGATACTTTGCTCATCAGCGAAGCTGACTTAAGAATCAGACAAATCGAATCGAATACAACTCATTAAACAAAAACATTATGCCAAGCGGTAAAAAAAGAAAGCGTCATAAAATGGCAACTCACAAGCGCAAAAAGCGTCTTCGTAAGAATCGTCACAAGAAAAAATAAGCTGCGGCAACTATTCTGAATGCCCTCTTCTTAGCTACCAATCAATTTACATTGAATTAGTGGCATGACTAGAGCGCATTCAGATTTTTACCGTTTCGTTTCACACACTGTGGGCGACTCTCATCAAGGCTTCATATCACATGGGCCTTTTGGTGTTGGAGTGCATGCCTGCAGCTGAATAATAAACCCGTGAATAAAGAACTGATCATCAATGCCAGTGGCAGCGAGGTCATTATCGCCCAGCTTGAAGACCGACGATTAATAGAACTCAACCGCGAAAAGAGCAATGTATCTTTTGCAGTTGGGGATATCTATTTAGGTCGGGTAAAAAAAGTTATGCCCGGTTTGAATGCTGCATTTGTTGATGTAGGATACGAAAAGGATGCATTTCTTCATTACTTAGATCTGGGCCCTCAGGTGCTTTCCCTCGTTCAATATATGAAGATGGGATTAGCAGGTAAGGCCCCAACAACGCGCTTAGCCGATTTTAAGATGGAATCGGACATCCGAAAGGATGGTAAAATAGGCGACGTATTAAGCAATAACAATCCAATCCTGGTTCAGATTGCCAAAGAACCAATCTCTACAAAAGGACCGCGAATAAGTTCAGAACTTTCGCTTGCCGGTAGGTACCTTGTTCTAGTTCCCTTTTCTGATAAGGTTTCTATCTCTCAGAAAATCAAGGAATCAGAAGAAAGAAACAGACTAAAGCGACTCATTCAAAGCATTCGTCCAAAAGGATTTGGTGTAATCATTAGAACCGTTGCTGCAAATAAAAAAGTAGCAGAACTCGACCAAGATTTAAATGAATTGGTTGAACGTTGGGACACGCTCGTAACCAACCTTCAAAAGGCGCAACCCAAATCAAAAGTTCTTGGAGAAATCAAGCGTACTTCCGCTTTACTGCGCGATGTGTTAAATGATTCTTTCAATAGCATTGTTGTAGATGATCAAACCATCTATAATGAAATCAAAAACTACATAGCGCACATAGCGCCTGACAAAGAAAAGATTGTCAAACTTCATAAAGGAAAGGAAGACGTCTTTGAAGCTTACGGAGTTGATCGCCAGATAAAGGCTGCCTTTGGCCAAAATGTAAGCATGAAAAGTGGGGCTTACCTCATTATTCAGCATACAGAAGCAATGCACGTTATTGATGTAAATTCTGGTCATCGTTCAAGATCAGATAACGACCAGGAAACCAATGCCTTCGACTGCAATCTTGAAGCTGCTGCGGAAATTGCTCGTCAACTTCGATTGCGTGACATGGGCGGAATTATTGTCATCGATTTTATTGACATGCACTCTGCTGGAAATCGTAAAGTATTGTTCGATAGTTTGAAGGAAGCAATGACTCAGGATCGCGCCAAGCATACGATTCTTCCTCCCAGCAAATTCGGATTGATTCAGATTACGCGTCAGCGAGTTCGTCCGGAGTTGGTTATCGAAACTCTTGAAAAATGTCCAACCTGCAACGGAACCGGCGAAATTCAACCTTCGATACTGATCACCGATGAAATCGAAAACACCCTTCGTTACATCTTAAAAGAGCAAAACGAGAAGTCTGTTAGCCTTTGGGTTAATCCTTTTATTGATGCCTACCTTAAACAAGGATATCCATCTATTCGGATGAAATGGTTCATGAAATATAAGCGTTGGATAAACATCAAAGCCAACTCGAATTACCATTTTATGGAATATCACTTCCTCAATAATAACGACGAAGAAATTAAACTTTAAGCACGTAATTTTAGGGCATGGAAAAATCTCATGCTCTAAAATTATTAGCATACGACTACTGGGCTAACTGCCGCGTATTCTCTGTCATCGCGGAATGTCCTGAAGTAATTCCTTCTGAAATCGAAGACGTTTTAAGCCATATTTTTGGTGCTAAAAGCATTTGGCATAAACGAATCATTCAAGAAGTAGCATCCTCCGATTTATTCGACCGGAAAAACCTAAAAATACTTATCGAACTTAACGAACAGCTAAGGTCTGATTGGGATTCTTTGCTCGAAAAACACCCAACTGAAATGATGGTATCGTACCAGAATTTGAATGGCGAAAACTTCCAAACATCAGTGGCAGACATCTTAACTCATGTTGTAAATCACGGCTCTTATCATAGAGGGCAGGCAGCTCGAATCATGCGCCAAGCAGGTGTTGCACCTTTAGCCACCGATTTCATTGTGTTTTGTAGAGAATAAGAATTATCTCGTATCTTCATTTTCAAATCAATCGGCCTTAAATAGGGTCCACTTAAAAACACCTAAAATTTTGATTATGTGAATATTATAATGTTTAATTTTTGATTTGGTGTGCATTATTTGACGAAATTAATCAGATTGTATGCATCACAAATTATTATTTTTATTGTTTTCTTGAATTTGGCTTAGCCAGCAACACGCCATCTGCTTCGTTAAGAGTATTTTGAAGTACTATTTGTACGTCATAAAATCCTCTTGTCTCGCATCTGACGTGTTTCTGACTTTTTAAGTGAACCCTAAATACACGCATTTTCAGCTTAGATTTGATCCCTTTTTGTTACCTTCGCGGCCTTGTAAACTTTAAAAAATCAACAAGATAGCGTTGGTTGTAAATTATTGAAATAGAGCATGTGGGCAGCATTATCCCGTTACATTCTACGTTATAGACTTCCTATCCTCATTTTTGTAGGTGCCATGACGGTATTAATGGGTTATATGGCTACTAAGGCCGAAATGACCTATACGCTTGTTCAACTTCTCCCCGAAGATGATGAGGAATATCAAGCCTATGAATCGTTTAAAAAGAAATTCGGAGAAGATGGAAACCTCATTGTAATTGGGTTTGAGGATAAAAATCTATTCCAAAAAGACGTTTTTGTTGATTGGTCAAACGCTACCGACTCAATCAAAGCTGTTCCAGAGGTTAAGAACGTATTGTCTATTTCGGGCATTTACAATTTAACACGCGATGATTCATTGCAGCGTTTTAATGCATTGCCCGTTATGCAGAAGAAGCCTCAGACGCAAGCTGAGATGGATTCACTGAAAAACACTATTCTCTCTCTTAAATTTTACGACGAGCTACTCTTTACAAAAACTCTGAACGGTAATTATGCCACGGTAATGCTCATTACCATGGATCAAAATAGCATCGACCAAAAAGGGAGAAAAGATGTTATCAATCACCTGATTTCATACACCCAAAAATTTGGTGCCAAACATAATGTTCAAATCCATTATTCAGGTTTACCATACATAAGAATTCTCAATGCCGAAAAGCTAAAAGGCGAATTGGGCATGTTTTTATGGATGTCGCTTGCCGTTACTGCATTAGTTTTATTGCTCTTCTTTAGATCTTGGAAGGCTATCGTATTCCCAATGTTGGTTGTTGCTATAAGCGTTGTTTGGGTATTGGGTACGATGGTGATGTTAGGTTATAAAATCACCATACTAACAGCACTAATTCCTCCGCTGATTGTAATTATTGGGATACCGAATTGCATTTTCCTAACCAATAATTTCCATCGAGAATACCGTGGCCATGGAAATAAAATTAAAGCTATTGCGCGGGTTGTCCAGCGAATTGGGAATGCAACATTTTTAACAAATTTCAATACAGCTCTTGGATTCGTGACCTTCGCTTTTGTGAAGAGCGATATTCTCAAAGAATTCGGTATTCTATCGTCGATAAATGTGATGCAGGTGTTTTTCTTGAGCATCACAATTCTGCCAATTGCCTATTCATATATTTCGTCACCAAAGCCCAAGCAGATAAAGCACCTCGACAATAAATACATGGACAAGGTGGTTGAAATGCTCATTCAGCTTGTCTCAAATCGCCGTCGCGCTA
>Ga0209702_10005461_pt1 | contig 17261 bp, 15 predicted proteins | sample FRY01_FD_187210 | JGI IMG/M metagenome (GOLD analysis project Ga0209702, IMG submission 187210) | Freshwater microbial communities from Lake Fryxell liftoff mats and glacier meltwater in Antarctica - FRY-01 (SPAdes) (version 2) | ecosystem: Environmental > Aquatic > Freshwater > Ice > Glacier...
TTAAATGTTGTGGTATTGATGCTTTAGTATTACTATGTATGTCAATCGAATGAATATATGTTGCTATTCTATAAACAAAACTACTTCTCCCCAAAATCATTCCTTGATTAATCATCTTCTGAAACGGTTCCTCAAATGAAATAAATCCTTGGTCGTACAAGAATTTTGTCCAGAAACGGGAGTATAATAAATGACCTGTTGCGTGTTCAGAACCACCGATGTATAAATCTACATTTTTCCAATAATCTACTTTCTCTTTGCTTACAAATTCAGTTGAATTTTTTGGATCCATATAGCGCAAGAAATACCAAGAACTTCCTGCCCAACCTGGCATTGTGTTGAATTCCATGTGGTCTCCTTCAAAATGATTCCAAGCCGATTTTTCTGCTCGAGCTAAAGGTGGTTCACCGTCTTCAGTCGGTAAATATTTGTCTACTTCTGGCAATGTAATCGGTAAATGTTTATCGTCTACTAAATAGGGAAGTCCATCTTTGTAATAAACGGGAAACGGTTCTCCCCAATAGCGTTGTCTTGAGAAAACGGCATCACGCAAACGGTAATTTGTTTTACCTTTTCCCAATCCTTTCTCTTCGATAGCTTCAATTGCTTTTTTCATTGCCGTTTTCACATCCAATCCGTTCAAGAAATCTGAATTAGTTATAACCCCTGATTTCTCCGTATAAGCAGCTTCTGAAATATCAACGTTTTCGAAAATATTTTTGATTTCAATGTTGAAATGTTTCGCGAAATCATAGTCACGTTGGTCACCACAAGGCACAGACATTACAGCTCCAGTTCCGTAAGAAACCAAGACATAATCGCCAATCCAAATTTGAATTTTTTCACCTGTAAACGGATGAATTGCAAAAGCACCTGTATTTTGACCCGTTATGTTTTTCACATCAGACTCACGATCACGAGCCGATTTTAAAGAAGCGATTTTCTTGTACTCAGCAATTTTATCAGCAAACTCTGGTGTAGTAATTTGATCTACCAAAGGATGTTCTGGAGCTAACACCATGAATGAAACTCCGAAGATTGTATCAGGACGAGTCGTGAACACTTCGATAAAATTATTTTCAATCTGTAATTTGGAAGCTGCAATTTGGAATTTAACAGAAGAACCAACCGATTTCCCGATCCAGTTGCGTTGAATGTCTTTTACGGAATCTGTCCAATCAAGGCCTTCTAAACCCGTTAACAAACGTTCAGCATACGCTTTTATACGCATCGACCATTGACGCATTAATTTTTGTTCAACAGGATGACCGCCACGTTCAGAAACCCCGTTTACAATTTCATCATTCGCTAAAACTGTTCCCAAAGCTGGACACCAGTTTACCCATGAATCCGCCAAAAATGTTAGACGGTATGCTTGTAAAACTTCGTCTTTTTGTTTCTCATCAAAACCGTTCCATTCTTCGGCTGTGAAAAGGGTGTCAAAATCTGAACAAGCATCTGTAGTGTTGTTTCCATTTGCTTCAAATTCAGCAATTAGAGTAGAAATTCGTTCAGCTTTGTTTGTTTTATTATCGTAGTAACAATCGAATAACTGTTTAAAAATCCATTGCGTCCATTTATAATACTCTGGAGATGAGGTTCTTACTTCTCTGTCCCAATCAAATGAAAATCCTATTTTATCCAATTGATCTCTATATCGATCAACATTTTCAGCAGTTGTAATCGCAGGATGTTGCCCTGTTTGAATTGCATATTGTTCGGCAGGTAAACCAAAAGAATCATATCCCATTGGGTGAAGTACATTATATCCTTGCAAACGCTTGTAACGTGCATAGATATCAGATGCGATATAGCCGAGTGGATGACCAACATGTAAACCTGCTCCAGAAGGATAAGGGAACATATCCAATACATAATATTTTGGTTTAGTGCTGTTGTCTTCTGCTTTGAACGTTTTATTATCCGCCCAAATTTTTCTCCATTTTGGCTCTATATCTTGAAAATTGTAATCCATTTTTTAGTCTTCTTTTGAGTATGTAAAGTTAGGCTATTTATATTTAATATAATTGGTATAATTTCTTGGCTAAAAAAAAACTCCATTGAAAATATCAAAGGAGTTTTATAATTTATTTTTTGTTTGAATTAACCACCACCAAACATAACACTTCCACCGTAAGGACTATCAATTGGATTGATAATCAAAGTTGGGATTTGAGCTTCATTTGTAATTATAAATTGTTCTGAGTTCGCAGAAATTCCACCTAAAATATTGTTTCTATTTAAGTTCATAATTGCAATTAAATCAGCTTCTAAAACAACCGCATGTTTCACAACTTCTTTTCCGAATCCGCTTTTTGGAACTATTTTCGTTGTTACTTCAATACCTCTTTCAGAGAAAAAACGTTTTGCAAAAAGAATATTTGCCTGTACTTTTTTACGTAAAAACTCATCTGTTTCGTTCGGAGTAATAACGTGAACTCTTGATTTAAAGTAGGTTGCTAAATTTGCTACAATAGCCAATTTTTGTTTAGTTTCTTTATTTAAATCCAATGGAACAACGATATCGTCATAACCAGTTGATTTAACACCTTTTGATTGAACTATAATGAAAGGAACATCTGAATGAGTTACCACTTTTAATGCGTTACTTCCAGTTACATGTTGCCATCCACTTGCACCGTGAGTACCCATGAAAATTAATTCAGCATGGTGTTCAGCAGCAAATTCTCCGATATCTTCAATAATATTTCCAACTCTCACTCGTGGTATTAACTTCACAGTTGTACCAATAGAATCAAGTAAAGCTTTCAATTTAATTTCTGCTTCTGCAATTTGTTTTTCTTTTTGAACAACATGCATAACAAAAATTTGGGCATCTAATGTTTTCGCAGTTTCAATAGCGTGATTTAATGCGTTATCAGCAACTGATGTAAAGTCATGAGGAACAATAAATGTTTTCGTTTCCATAAAAAATTATCTTTTAAGATAGTGTATGGTGCAAATGTAGTCATTATCAAAATCAGTGTATTAAATTTTTTCATCTTTTATCTAAAATTAAACTAAAATTAACACTAAGAATACATTGCTTCGTCTAAATATATCCAAATTTGATTTATCTTATTAAATTATAATATATGCCAATAATTGGAAAATTATTTAAGAAATCATCAGAATTTAGTTTCAAGCGCAATGTTAAAAAAGGTAGAAAATATACCAATCAACTTCGAGCACTCTATAAATTATTGGCGAAAGCTCAGGAAACAAATTTTGGCAATAAACATAATTTTCAAACGATTTTGTACAGTAAGAAATTAGTGAAGGAATATCAAAAAAATGTTCCCATAACTCATTACGAAGAATTTCTAACCAATTGGCTTCACAAATCAATGGAGGGGGAGAAAAATCATACGTGGCCGGGTAGAATTAATTTTTACGCGTTATCGTCAGGAACAACAGGTTCACCGAGCAAGAGAATTCCGGTTACAAAACAAATGATTCGTTCCTTTCAAAAAACGAGTGTAAGTCAAATTTCTACGTTGTATAAATTGGATTTATCGGATGATTTTTACAATGCTAAATTATTGGTTGTTGGAGGTTCTTCTAATTTAAAAAAAATTGGGAAGCGTTTTGAAGGTGATTTAAGCGGTATTTTAAAAAAGCATACATCATTCATATTTAATCCATTAACAAAACCAAATAATAACATCACCAAAATTACGGATTGGAATAAAAAATTAGAAAAAATTATTGAAAAAGCTCCCTCTTGGGATATAGGAATTGTTGCTGGTGTACCAAGTTGGTGTTTGATGCTTATTGAAAAAATTGTTGAAAGGTATAATCTTAATTCTATACATGATATTTGGCCAAATTTTGAAGTCTATATGCATGGAGGGGTTTTTATGCAGCCTTACACTTCTCGTTTAGATAAAGTGATAGATAAAAAAGTGTTTCTTCTTGATACCTATTTAGCAAGTGAAGGTTATTTTGCTTACCAAACTTCGCCTGAAAAAGAAGGAATGCAATTGTTATTAGAAAACGGAATTTTCTATGAATTTATACCGTTTACAAGTGATTATTTTACAGAAGATGGATCAGTAAAAGATAAATTTAAGGCATATTCCATTGCTGAAGTTATTGTGGGGGTAGAGTATGCTATGGTAATTTCTACAAATGCTGGATTGTGGAGATATTTGATTGGTGATTTAGTGAAATTTATTGATACTGAAAAGTACGAAATTAAAATCACGGGTAGAATTCAACAGTATTTAAGTTTAGCTGGTGAACATTTATCGTTAGAAAATATTAATTCTGCAATAACTGTTGTGTGTTCTAAAATGAGTATTGATATTCCAGAATTCACAATTTATGCTGATTTATCAGCATTGCATCATTCTTGGTTTATTGGTTCTAATAATGATGTTAATAATGAGGTCTTAATTGCAGAAATAGACGAAGCATTGTGCGCTGTTAACGATGATTATAAAACATGCCGTAATCATAATTTGAATAGTCCAACTATTACTGTTTTTTCTCCGAGCTTATTTTATGAATTTTTAGATTCAATCGGTAAATCTGGCTCGCAAAATAAATTCCCTCGAGTAATGAATGATGAGCAAGCTATTTTGTGGAAGGATTTTTTAGTTACTACCAAACCAAATATTCTCAAATAAATGAATTCGTTATCGGTTCAAACGATTGCCTCATAAAAAGGCAATCGTTGTAGTCCCTTTTAATTTTCATACTTATTTTCACATTCCAATTATATGTTTCACTTCTATTTCTGTGACTTTACGTTGCTTCCCTTCTTTATTCAGGTAGGTTCTGTTGACTAATCTACCATGAATTGCCAACGGTTTCCCTTTTTGGCCGTAGTTTTCAATGAATTGTGCCATGTTTCCCCATGCAAATACATTGTGCCATTGTGTGTCTTTTTGCTCTTTCCCTTCTTTAGAAACGTACACATTGTTGGTTGCTAAACTAAATCGGGCTATTTTATTTCCATTGTCAAATTGTGTAATCTGGGGCGACATTCCGATATTCCCTACTAATGTCACGTTGTTTCTTACCGTATCCATACGCTTAATTTTTAGATGTATTCAATTAATAATCAAATTTATAATATCACTAAATCATTTACTTCCACTTCAGATATGTATTTTCTTTCGCCTTCATTGTTTTTATAAAATCGGGTAATTAATTTCCCCTCAACTGCCATTCCCATTCCTGCAGATCCTAATTCTTCTAATATTTTCACCCATCTTCCCCAAGCAGATAATTGATGCCACTGACTTCTACTTTTAGGATTTCCTTTTTCATCCAAATAGGTTTCTTTTGTCGAAAGCGTAAATTGAGCAATTTTCTTTCCTCCTGCAAGCTCAACAATTCTTGGTGTTGAGCACATTTTTCCAATTAAATTTACATGATTCATAGTTTCTTATTTTTAGTTTGATTGAACATTCATTGTTTTACTTTCCGTTTTCTCACTGTTTTTTGAAGAGATAATTAAAAAATCAGCCACTTCAATTTCTGTAGAATATTTTTTCTCTCCGTCTTTTTCATACATTTTATTAACGATTTTCCCTTCAATCATCACTTCTTGTCCTTTCGTTACCAACTCTGTCATTCGTTCCGCAGTCTTCCCCCAGATAATCAAATTATGCCATTGTGTATTGTCTTGCCATTGCCCATTTTTGTCTTTGTAGCTCTCATTCGTAGCCAACGAAATTTTCACCAATGAATAATCTTTAGATCCACCAACTTTTTGCATTTCAGGATTTTTACCAATTCTACCTATTAAACTTACTTTGTTTCTTAACGTGTTCATAATCGATGTTTTTAAATTATTTAGTTGTTTCGTAACCCATCAGAAGTCGTTATCTGATTTCGACACTGCAAAGGTTGGGAGACTTCAATTTTTTATATGGTTACTAACTACTTACTGTCGAATGTCTTTCGTTTGTAAGTGGGTATTATCGGATTTGTTGTTGATTTTTAGGTTTTTAGTTTGTGGATAATCTGTATTCGCCCCAAAAGATAAATGATTTAATTTGCTGGAATATTTTGAATAATGGGGAGAAAAATAGTTCGCACGTATGAATCTCAATTAAAAAATTCATTTTTAATTGAGATTGTCAAAGAATTAAAATAAATTTGTTATTTCGGAGTTCTATCAATAGAAGTTCAGTAGTAAGTAAGTAAAAAAATGATCAAACGTTTTCAAATTATATTCTTCTTGTTGATTTCAATTTTCTTCGTTCCTTCTTGTTCGACAGAAAAAAACAATTTATTGAATCGTTCCTATCATGGAATGACTGCGCATTATAACGGTTATTTTAATGCAAATGAGCTAATTAAGCTTTCTATTACATCGTATAATTCTTCTTTGAAAGAAGATTATTATTCGATTCTACCAATTCAACCGTTGCCAAATAAAACAGAAGTTGTAGGATTGTATTCTTCGATTGATACCGCTATTGCTAAATGTACGAAGGTGATTCAAAACCACAGTATGCCGAGTAATGATCGACCTTCCAAGAAAAAAGTAGAATACAATCAATGGATTGATGAAAATTGGATTACGATTGGAATTGCTGATTTTTATAGAAGAGATTATGATGCGGCTAAGAAAAATTTTGAGTTTGTAAAAAAATTCTATTCTAATGACCCAACTGTTTTTATTGCAGATTTATGGGTTGCCAAAACGAATATTGAATTAGGGAATTATACAGAAGCACTTTTTAGTTTGACCAATTTGGACAAAGCAATTGAGGAAGAAGCAATTGCAAAAGCTGAAAAAAAAGCAGAAGGATTCTTTAAGAAAAAGAGTAAAGAAAAGAAGACTAAAAAAAATAAGAAAGCAAAATTTCCTAAAAAAATAAAATTTGATTTAGAGAAAACAAAAGCAGATTTAGCGTTGAAAAAAAACAACAAAGAAGATGCTATTAAATACCTGGAAGAATCACTCAAATTTGCTAAAAAACAAATCGATAAAGCGAGAGTACATTTTATTTTAGCACAATTGTACGAATCAATTTATAAAAATTCACAAGCTAAAGTTCATTATTCTAAAGTCTTGAAATATAATTGCCCGTACGAAATGAATTTTTCTGCTCGTATTAAAAGGGCTTTTATGGGAGGTGATGAAAAGCTGAGAAAAGAGTTGATGAGAATGCTAAGAGATCCTAAAAATTCAGAATTCAAGGATCAGATTTATTATGCCTTAGCAGATATGGAACTTCAAATTGGAAATAAACCCAAAGCAAAAGAATACTTAACATCTTCCGCATTTTATTCCACAAACAATACGCGACAAAAAGGATTGGCCTATGAAAAATTAGGAAATTTGAGTTTTTCCGAACGTAATTATGTATTTGCTCAAAAATATTATGATTCTTGTGTAACAGCCATTACAGATCAATATCCTAATTATGAAGGGGTTAAGAATAAAGCCGTAAAATTAGCAGATTTAGTAAAAGCAGTTGAAACATTTCAGTTAGAGGATAGTTTGCAAATGATTGCTAAATTACCTGAAAATGAGAGAGTTATTTTTGTTGAAAATGTTATTAAGAAAATTAAAAAGGACGAAGAACAACGAAAAAAAATGCAAGCTATTCGTTTGTTAGAACTTCAAAAGAACCAAAATTTAGTTGCTCAAAATAACGATGTCAACGGAAATAAATGGTATTGGAACAATGTTAAAACTCGTTCAGAAGGATTCGATGAGTTCAAAAAATTATGGGGCGTAAGGGTCAACGAGGATAATTGGAGAAGAAGTGAAAAGACATCGTATGCAAGTTTTGATACAAACGAAGACGACTCAACTACAACTAAAAATGATTCGATTCCAAAAGTGGAAAAAGATACGTTAACGGTTGAACTATTAATGAGCAGAGTTCCTTTAACTGATTCAGCTATCGCTATTTCAAAAATTCGGTTACTTTCCTCTTTGTATGATGCTGGGGTTATTTATAAGGAACAACTTTTAGAGAATGAAATGGCGGTTCAACAATTTACAGCTGTTTTAGCGCGACAATTTGAAAGTGATTTTAATTTATTATCTGCGTATCAATTGTATAGAATATACGCGGAATCGGACAAGCCGAAAGCTGAAATTCAAAAAGAATATATTTTAAATATGTTCCCTAATTCAGATTATGCCAATTATTTAAGAGATCCTGATTATTTTATCAAGAAAAAAGAACGTGATGCATTAGCTGAACAAGAGTATCTTGCTATTTTAAACCGCTATAAAAGAGGGCTGTATGCGCCTGTAATTTCAAAAGCAGACGAAGTTATTACAGCAGAAAAAGACAATATTTTTCGAGCTAAATACATGCTGTTAAAAGCAATGAGTATTGGTCAAACTACAGAAAACAAACAAGAATTGATTCCGGTTTTAGACCAGTTAGTACTTGAGTATCCAAAAACGGATGAAGAAATTAGAGCTCTTGAATTATTAGCGATAATTAAAAATGGAATTTCTCTAAATGTGCCGATTGATTTGAGTTCTAAATCCATTTATGCGTATGACGATAAAGTGGTTCATTATGTAATTGTGTTTTTAGACAAAGATGTGTCGTCGAATGCTGAGAAAACAAAAGTATCCGATTTTAACCGTGAATTTTTTAGTAGAGATAAATTGAAAACAAGTTCTAAAATTTATGGAGATGATCAAAGTGTCATTTTTGTTGAAGGATTTGAAACAGACCTAAAAGCCACTGAGTATATCCGTATTTTTAAATCGACACGTAAGCATTTATTGGATTTACAAAAAGCAAAAATTATTCTCATTTCAAGAGACAACATGAAAATTTTATTCGAAACAAGAAAATTGGAAGAGTATGAAGATTTTATGTTAGAATATTATTGAGAATTATCCTTATTTTTACAGTATGAATGTAAAAAAAGGCATTGCAATTCTTGGATCTACAGGTTCGATTGGCACACAAGCATTAGAAGTTATTGAGGCGTATCCGGCTATTTTTGATTTACAAATCTTAACAGCTTATTCAAATGCTGACTTGTTAATTGAACAAGCGATTAAATATCAACCAAATACAGTTGTTATTGGAAAAGAAGATTTGTATGATAAAGTAAAACGTGCATTAGAATCTCACGATATTACGGTTTATACTGGTGAAGCAGCTTTGTCTCAAGTGGTGGAATTTAATGAAGTACACACTGTGCTAACAGCATTGGTTGGTTATGCAGGTTTAAAGCCAACATTGGCAGCAATTCGTGCTAAAAAAACAATTGCATTAGCGAACAAAGAAACGTTGGTTTGCGCAGGTGAGTTGGTGACAAAATTAGCAAGAGAAAATGGAGTTAATATCTATCCTGTTGATTCTGAGCATTCTGCAATTTTTCAGTGTTTAGTGGGTGAATTTCACAATAAAATTGAAAAAATATACCTTACAGCATCAGGCGGTCCGTTCCGTGGCTGGTCTACCGAACAATTGAAAACAGTTACATTGGCACAAGCTTTAAAGCATCCAAATTGGGCAATGGGCGCCAAAATAACGATTGACTCTGCAACCATGATGAACAAAGGATTGGAAGTGATTGAGGCAAAATGGTTGTTTAATTTAAAGGCAGATCAAATTGATGTTATCGTTCATTCTCAATCGATTGTGCATTCATTGGTGCAATTTGAAGACGGAAGTATGAAAGCTCAAATGGGTTTACCGGATATGAAATTACCGATTCAATTTGCATTGACCTATCCAGATCGTTTGAAAACAGATTTCCCCCGTTTCAATTTCATGGATTACCCTCAGTTAACCTTCGAAAAAGCAGATAAAGTAACATTTAAAAACTTAGATTTGGCTTACAAAGCAATGGAAATGGAAGGTACAGCGGCTTGTATCTTAAACGCAGCAAATGAAGTAGCAGTAGATGCGTTCTTAAATGAAAAAATAAGCTTTTTAGATATTGCAAGAATCAACGAAGAAACGTTGAATCAGTGTAAAAATAGGCTACATCCTGAATACGACGATTTCGTTAAAAGTGACCGTGAAGCAAGAGAATACGCAATTTCTATACTATGATAAAATACATTTTCCCTTTATTATTTCTGGTTGCTTGTACGTCTAAATTAGATGAAGAAAAAAAGCAACCAACTGTTCAACAAAGTTTAGATTTAACACTTTTACAAGCCGAAAGATTGTCTGGTTTACCGTTAAAATGTATCCAATAAGAATATCCCAATAAATTAGGCAATGTATTGAATGATAGTAATGATTTGATTTCTCCTAAACAAATGCACCCAGCTTTTTATGGTTGTTTTGATTGGCATTCCTTAAAAATTATTTTAGTAGAGTTAAATGTTTTACTTGAAGCGATTTCAATTTGTTTTTTAATCTCTGTATTGAATATTTGTAAGGCTTTTTTTTCAAATTTCAATTTATTTATTCTTGGAGTTGCTGTTGAATTTTGGGTATTTACAGTAATTCTAATCATAATTGTATATGATGTTTTAAATAAACTTTAATACAAATGTAATCTATTTTGAGTTTTAAAAAAAATGGTTATCCACTTTTGCATTAAATGCGATGCTGGCAAGAAGAGATTCTAATTAAAATATTCCCAAACCAATTTCGCTTTCGCTTTGCCAATAATGGCTTCCAATTCTTCTATTGATTTTTCTTTGATGGAACTCACGGTTTTAAAAGCGACCATTAAATCTTGTTGGGTTTTTGGTCCAACTCCTTCAATTTGAGTTAATTCTGAAACGAGTGCGGTTTTACTTCTTTTGTTTCTATGGTGTGTTATTCCGAAACGATGGGCTTCATTTCGCATGAACTGAATTACTTTTAAACTTTCGGTTCGTTTGTCTAAGTAGATCGGTAAACTGTCTCCAGGAAAAAATATTTCCTCTAATCGTTTCGCAATTCCTACAATGGCTATTTTTCCTCTTAGGTTTAATTTTTCTAAGGCTTTTAATGCCGAACTTAATTGACCTTTTCCTCCGTCAATGATTATTAGCTGAGGTAAGGTTTGATTTTCATCTAACATTCGTTTGTAGCGTCGGTAAACCACTTCTTCCATTGTAGCAAAATCATCTGGACCAACAACTGTTTTTACGTTGAAATGGCGGTAATCTTGCTTACTTGGTTTGGCATTTTTAAATACCACACAGGCAGAAACCGGATTTGTTCCCTGTATGTTGGAGTTATCAAAACATTCCATGTGAATGGGTAGTTCTTGCAAGCGGAAATCTTTTTTTAATTGCTCTAAAATTCGTTCTGCATGTCGTTCCGGATTCACCAACTTTTCTTGTTTCAATTTTTCCAAACGGTAATAATTTACATTTCTTAGAGATAGTTCAATCAACTGCTTTTTATCCCCTCGTTGTGGTACAAAGAAATCTATCCCATCTATTTGTAAATCAATATTTTCGGCTAAAATAACTTCCTTTGAATCACTTATAAATCGTTCTCTCAGTTCAGGTAAAACATACCCTATAATATTTTCTGCACGTTCGTCTAATTTCTTTTTAACTTCTGTGGTGTAGCCATGAATAATTGCGCCTTTATTGATAACCAAGTAGTTAACGAAAAATGATTTTTCATCTTCTAATAATGTAATCACATCCACTTGTTCAATTGTTGGTGAAACAATTGTAGATTTTGATTTGTAGCGCTCCAATATCGCAATTTTCTCTTTTATTTCTTGTGCTTGTTCAAATTCATATTTATCTGAATGGTTTTGCATCGTCGTTTTCAACAGTGAAATAACGGGACTTAAATTTCCTTTAGCTATGTTGCCAATTTGTGAGATGTAATTGTCATAATCAGCAACAGATTCTTTGCCTTCACACGGACCTTTACAATTCCCAATATGGTATTCCAAACAAACTCTAAATTTTCGTTGAGCAATGTTTTTAGGAGAAAGATCAAATGAACAATTTCGAATTGGAAATAACTCTTTCAACAAGGTCAACAACGTGTTTAGAACTTTTACATTTGTATATGGCCCGAAGTAAAGAGATCCGTCTTTCACGACTCTACGAGTAGAAAACACACGGGGGAAAGGTTCTTTTTTAATGCAAATCCAAGGATATGTTTTATCGTCTTTAAGTTGAATATTGTATTTAGGTTGGTATTTTTTGATGAGGTTATTCTCCAATAAAAGTGCATCATTTTCTGTCTCAACAACAATGTAATGAAGGTCAACAATTCGCTTTACAAGAAGAATCGTTTTTCCATTGTCTTGATTTTTATTGAAATATGAGGAAACTCGATTCTTTAAATTTTTTGCTTTTCCAACGTATATGATTGTACCTGTAGCATCAAAATACTGATACACCCCCGGACTTGCAGGAAGCGATTTTATTTTTAATATTAATTCATCCGATTTTTGAGACATTTTTTGTTTTTAATTGAATCAAATTTAGTTGTAGCTATACATCATCTGTAACAATTGTATAAGTTGGGTCTTCTAATACATTCACATCAATTATTTTATTTGCGTCTTTTAGTAATTTATGACAATCAGTGCTTACGTGTTTTAAATGTAAATTTTTCCCTACATTTTTATAACGAGCACTCAATTTATTTAATGCTTCGATGGCAGACATATCTACAATTCTACTTTCTGAAAAATCGATTATTATTTCAGTAGGATCATTTTGAGTATCAAATTTTTCTAAAAAAGTGGTTGTTGATCCAAAGAATAATGGTCCAGCTATTTCATAATGTTTTACTCCATTTTCGTCTATGTACTTTTTTGCTCGAATTCTTACTGCATTTTCCCAGGCAAAAACCAAAGCAGAAATAAGCACTCCGACCAAAACTGCTAATGCTAAATTGTGCAAAACAACCGTTATAACAGTAACAATAACCATAACAATTACATCAGATTTAGGCATTCTGTTGAATGTTTTTAAACTTGCCCATTCGAACGTGCCTATAGCCACCATAATCATAACACCAGTCAAAGCTGCTAATGGTAATTTTTCGATAATTGGTGCGCCAAATAATATAATTAGTAAAATGGTTATGGAAGCAATTACCCCAGATAAACGAGCCCGAGATCCTGCCGAAAGATTAACCAATGTTTGAGCAATCATTGGGCAACCACCCATTCCGTAAAAGAAACCATTTAAGATATTTGCGCTCCCTTGTGCAACGCACTCACGATTACTATTTCCTTTTGTACCAGTAATTTCATCCACAAGATTTAGTGTTAATAATCCTTCAGTCAGTCCAACAGAAGCCATAACTAAAGCATACGGAAGAATTATTTTTAAAGTAGTCCATGAAAAATTGATATTCGGGATATGAAAAGGAGGTAAATTTCCGCTTATAGAAGCAATATCTTGTACTTGTCTTGTATCTATATTGAACCCCAACACAATTCCAAAAATGATAATGATAGCTAATAATGATGCAGGGATTGCTTTTGTGATTTTAGGTAGAATCAATACCAATCCAATTGTTAAAATCACAAGTCCGGCAGTAATTAAAAATGGTGTACCCGTCATCCAAACAGTTTCTCCATTTGTTATGGTTTTAAATTGTTCAAATTGCGAAAGGAATATAATAATTGCCAGACCATTCACGAAACCAAACATAACCGATTGAGGCACCAAACGAATGAACTTACCTAATTTCAGTAATCCTACAAAAATTTGAATCACTCCAGCCAAGGCGACAGCTGCAAAAACATATTCCAAACCAAATTCTTTCATCAAGGCAATTAGTACGATTACTGTTGCACCTGCACCTCCAGATATCAATCCAGGTCTGCCACCAAAAATGGATGTTACAAACCCCATTATGAATGCACCGTATAAACCAACTAAAGGAGGGAAGCCTGCTAATATTGCAAACGACAAAGATTCTGGAATCATTGTCATAGCAACAGTTAAACCCGCTAATATTTCAGTTTTGTAATTTACTTTTTGTTGAAAATTAAAGAGTTTTATAGCATTTTTCATTTAAGAATTGTGAGTTTAATTTTTTTGGAAATTGAAATTAATCGCTACCTACACATTCTAACAATTAAAATTACCTTTTAATTATCTCAAACAATTCATTCAGATTCGGAGAAATGATGATTTCAATTCTTCTATTTTTCGCTTTTTCTTTTACATCTACCGGAACGTATTCAGAACGACCGGCTGCCATTAATTGAGCAGGATTTACATTAGAATTAGCCGTCATAATTTCAACTACAGCTGTAGAACGAAGAACTGAAAGTTCCCAGTTGTTTTTCGGACTGTTTGAACTCGTAAATTTATCGCTATCCGTATGACCTTCAACAATGATTTCTACTTCTTTTTCTGCTTCTAATACTTTAGCAAGATCAATTAATGCTCTTTTCCCACCTTCTTCAACTACTGTACTTCCAGAGCTGAATAATAGTTTAGCTTCAAGACTTACATAGATTTTTCCATTTTTTTGAACCACTGTCAATCCTTTGTTTTCGAATCCTTTTAATGCATTGGCTACTTTCGTTTTTAAAACATTCACTGCAGCATCTTTACGTTGAATTAATTCTTCCAATTCATTAACGCGTAACTCTCTCTCAATCAACAACTTAGATTTGGATAAGAATTCAGATTCGAGAGCAGCTAAAGCATCTTCTTTTCGTTGTAACTCTAAATTTTTAGATTCTATATCTGATTGTAAACCAGCAGTTTCCTTCGCTCCTGATAATCTAAATTTATCAAATTTAGTTTGTAAAATATCATTTTCTTCCTGAATTTTATCGTATTGTACTTGTAACAGTCTAATTTTCATTCCAATCTTTGTCGTATCCACTGTTAATTTTACAATATCTTTTAATGACATATCATGACGTACTTCAAGATCTTTAAATTTCCCTTCAAATTCCAAAGAGCTGCTTTTAAATTTCTCTAAATCAAGGCTGCATTGTTGTTCACGAGCTACTAAATCATTGTATTTTTTTGCAGGCACGCAAGAAGAAACGATAACCGAAAGGATAATGAATAAATTTACTGTTTTCATATTTTATAGTATTTTAAATAATTGTCACGTGTAGCTTACAACTTGAAATTCAAACTTAATTAGCAAAGATGAGAACGATTCGCTTTCGATTTTAGACAATTTTATTTAATTATGAACGTGGTAAGGTGGAAAAGAAGGAACACTCCTGTTACTTTTTTTAAATCTTGCATTATCAATTCATAAACCAATTAATTTTTGAGATATGAGCGGAAGTAAAGAAACACCCAGACAGAAAATGGTAGGCTTGATGTATTTAGTCTTAATGGCATTGTTGGCCTTGAATGTTACAAAAGAAGTTTTGAATGCTTTTGTAGCGATTGAAGAGAATGTTCAGAAAGGTTCATTGACACAATTGGAAAGAGGAGAATCCTCAAAGGCTGATTTAGAAGAAGCGAAAAATGACATCAGTCCTGAAAAAGTACAGAAAGTAAAATACTTTTTAACTATTGTAGACATGATTGATAAAGTGACTGCTGCTCGTATCAAAGAAATTGATGACATTAAAATTTCAATTTTGAAAAAGAGTGGAGAGCAAGTTGCTGCTTTTGCCTCTTTAACGTCGCTTCAACAAGAAATTCTATCCGCTCGTGCAACTAATGTAACTCATATTAAAAATTACCATCAAATGGTAATTTTTTAACTTTTAATTGTATCTTTGCACTAACAATAAACAAATGCAATGTTAGTAGAGTTCAAATTTAAAAATTTTCTATCTTATAAGGAAGAAACAAGTCTTTTAATGACTAAAGTTAAATCATTTAAAGAGCTTAAAAACACAAATATTATAAATAACAATCATTTTGATTTATTAAAAACTGCAACAATATACGGGTCTAATGGTGGCGGAAAATCAAACTTAATTAAAGCCATGGGTTTTATGAAAAGTATTGTACACAATTCATTTGCAGAATCTTTAAAAAAAGAAGAAGATAGAGAAAATAAAGATTATTATTTTAAATTAAATGATGATACTGAAAATGAGCCAAGTTTTTTTGAGGTTTCATTTATTAAAAATGAAATTCTTTATCGATATGGTTTTGAAATTAAAGGATATGAAATAATTAGTGAATGGCTTACAAATAAAAAAGAAACAGAAACAGTTCTATTTGAAAGAAAACTTAAAACTTTTAAAATTAATAATAGTAGTTTTTCAGAAGGGAATAAGCACAAAAATGATGTTAATTCAAATGTTCTTTTTTTAAGTTATTTAGCGCAAAATAATGCTAAAATATCAAGCGAAATATTTGATTGGTTTGAAAATTTAAATACTGTTAGTGGATTAGTAAATATTCAATACAAAAATGTTACTAAAGAATTATTGAAAACTGATAAAAAATTTAAACTTTGGCTTTCAGTCGCTGTTAAATTTTTAAATATTACAAATATTGATACAACTAATGATAACAAAATTGTTACCTATCATAATAAGTTTGATAAAAATGACATAATCATAGATAGTGTTCCATTTGATTTTGAATTAAATGAAAGTGAAGGGACAAAAAAGCTAATATATTTATTAGGTGCAATATATGATTCACTTCATAATAGTAAGATATTATTTATTGATGAATTAGATTCAAAGTTACATCCAAATTTAACAAAAAAGCTTTTAGATTTTTTCCATAAATTCAATTTGAATAATTCACAATTTATTTTTACAGCTCATGATTCTGTATTATTAGATAAAGAAATTTTTAGGAGAGACCAAATATGGTTTGTTGACAGAAATAAATTTGGGATATCTGAATTATATTCAATGTCTGATTTTGATGCTTCTGTAGTAAGGAACACGTCAGATTTTAGAAAAAAATATTTAGAGATGACTTTTGGAGCTGCAAATTCAATTGATATTACTAATCAATTAATAGAATTGATGTATGCCAAAAAATAGTAGTAATAACCCTAAAAATTATGACAGAAAAAGAGGTCATAGAGTTGCTGTTGGACAAATACAAGTATCAATATGTTTTAGTTGGTCAAAATTAGATAATAATCAAGGTCAAACAATTGATGAATGGGAAAAAGAGGAATTACTTTCTAAATTATCAAAAAGATTACAACAAATTGGTCAATTCGAAAGTAGTCACGCTTTAGCTCAACAACTTATAAAACAATATACAAAAATTGGGTTTCCTGAAAATTCAAAATTCAAAGAACCTGATCATGTTAAACCAAATTATTGGGCTGTTATTCATTTAACCCAAAAGAGTAAAGAAGTTGTAGCTGGATATTTAGAAGAAAATGTTTTTTACATAGTGTTTTTAGATAAAGAACATCTTTTTTGGCCTACTGATATTCAAAGTAGAGGGAAAAATAAAAGATAAAACA
>Ga0209702_10005463_pt1 | contig 17255 bp, 14 predicted proteins | sample FRY01_FD_187210 | JGI IMG/M metagenome (GOLD analysis project Ga0209702, IMG submission 187210) | Freshwater microbial communities from Lake Fryxell liftoff mats and glacier meltwater in Antarctica - FRY-01 (SPAdes) (version 2) | ecosystem: Environmental > Aquatic > Freshwater > Ice > Glacier...
TTCTTAAGAACCGCATGTGCTTAGAGCACACAAGACATAGATCGCCTATAAACTTCCTAGTCCATATATTAGCTTGTATAACTGGCTATGCTATTCTAAAATCCACTTTTAACCTAAATAATCAAGCACCATTTCTAGTTCCATTATCCTAAATTCGCGTTAAAAGAGCAGAAAAAGTAACTCCAAATAAATCGTAATGCAGAAATACCTTAATTTCGTTACGTTAAAACTCTTTAATTTATTCTAAGTAAGTGATTTTTATCTTCTAAGGCGGGCATTTATAGTCAAAGTCAATATTAAAAACGTATGGTAGCTTTTTATTGTATATTACAGCAAAAAAATTATAATATGTATTATTCTCCTCTTCCCCTAATGGCTGAATGTATAAGCCTTCCTCTATACAATACTGGCCTTCTTTCTTATGCCTTACATCCCATGTATTTACTGTTGTAGGGCTCAATTGGAAAACTCTAGATGCTGCCCTCTGGCTATTTCCTGCTTCTAGATATTTTATCACTTTTTCTCTTAAATCTATACTATATGGGCTCGTTGACGGTTTTTATTTTATTTTATATTATCATTATCAGTAACATACATCAACTGCTTTTACTATAGTGGCTATGATACTGCCGTAAAACATTACGCCCCCTACGATGATACAACTGAATGGAGTAAATTTTAAAAGACGTTTTAAATCGTAAAATAGCAAAAATCAAAATTTTATAATTAGGCTTTTGCAGAATAACTTAAACCCCATTTATAAAATTTAATTTAGGAAATGGTATTACTTGACTTTAGAGACTTATAACTTTATTATTTCTTTCTAACCAGAATATAGAAGGTTAGATAATAGATGACGGGTTTTATTAAGTTTTTTTCGTACTTTTTTCAGGCAAATAATAAATCCCGATTTTCCACAAAGCTCTCAACCACTTACCCATTAGAGCAAAAATATATCAAGTTTTTAGATTATATTTGGCCTATAAAATCCATAGAATTCCCAAAGTTCTTTTGTATCACGTTAATGATGTTTTGTATTTTATGTATACAAAACTTGGTTAGGGCATTAAAAGATAGTATTATTAACACAATGATTGGAACGGAAACAATTGCCTTTCTAAAATTTTGGGGGGTCTTCCCTGCTGCTTTCTTAATTACAATTATTTACGTAAAGCTTATCAATAGGATGAAAAATGAGACTATTTTTTACCTAATCATATTATTTTTTCTTGGTTTTTTTCTTCTGTTCGCTTTTTATCTTTTTCCTAATTATGAAAGGTTACATTTAAAAGCTGATGATATTAATTTGTTAGTTAGCTCATATCCACACTTTAAATGGTTCATATTACTTTTATCTAATTGGAGTTTTTCGTTATTTTATATAATAGCGGAACTATGGCCTAATGTGGTTTTCGCTCTTCTTTTTTGGCAATTTGTTAATAGTGTAACAAGTGTTGAAGAATCGAAGAGATTTTATCCACTATTTGGGCTTTTAGGACAAACTGGGCTTTGTGTCTCTGGTCAGTTTTTAATTAACCTAAGTGTATTTAATAAATATTTTGCTAAAAGTTTTAATTTACAATTGTCAGATAATATACTTTCTGTACAACTAATACTATCTGTTGTAATAATACTCGGCATAATAACACTCATTGCCTTCTGGATCCTTAATAAAAAAATAATTTTTATACCTGAGGTTAAATTTATTAAATTAAACCCTAAAAAATATTCTTTGACTATTACGCAAAGCCTCAAAATGATCTTATCTTCAAGATATATAATGCTGATAACTACTTTACTTGTTTGTTATGGAATAGCAATTAATTTAGTGGAAGGCCCTTGGAAAGCTGCCGCTGCAAAAATTTATAAAACTCCTGGGGAGTTTGCAGCTTTTATAGGTGGTTACTTGAGTTATACCGGAATATTCACAATTTTGTTTGTCATTATAGGATCAAATATAGTGCGGCATGTTGGTTGGCTAACTGCGGCCTTGATTACTCCAATAATGGTTTTGGTAACTGGTTTAATATTTTTCTCTGCAACTAATTTCGATGGATTTATAGAATTAATAATTGCAAATTTTGTATTACTGGATCCCGTTGTCCTTGCTATCACTATTGGAGCAATACAAAATGTTTTGAGTAAATCGACCAAATATACTTTATTTGACTCAACCAAAGAAATGTCTTATGTTCCACTTGATCCCGAACTGAAAACAAAGGGTAAAGCAGCTGCTGATGTAATTGGCACCAAACTTGGTAAATCCTTAAGCGCCTTACTCCAGTCTTTGATATTTATGTTAATACCTACTGCAACCTACCAATCGATTTCTGGTTATTTGATGATTATATTTGCATTGGTATGCATAATTTGGATTTGGGCTGTGAAAGAGCTAGGGAAGGAATATAGTAAGTTTACTTCTTAGGATAGTACGTCACATGAGCTAAAGTATCATATATGACTAAATTCCGTTATTGCGAGCGAAGCGCGGCAATTTAGTCTTTTTTCTTGATTCATCCACGACTACTCGTACCTCTCTTGTAACAATCCATACTCATAATGACGCAATCCATATTTAATTTTGGAATTGATAGAATAAATAGATTGAATTATACTTAAAGCTCTTATAGCATAAAGAAATTAGAAAATTTTTAACCAAAAAGAAAGATAAATTATGAGTAAAAAAGTTTTAACAGAGGAGGAACAAGCTGCATATGTAACCCGCTTTAATACGTTTAGTAAGCATGGCGGTCCTGATGTAGATGGTGAGAACACAAACTATAATGCTGATAAAGATGCTACACAAAAAGCTGAAATTATAGAAGCGGTTTTAAATGCCCCTATGGAAGAAGGCGAAAAAAAAGAACTGTTGGGTAAACTTGCTAAGGAAGATTTTGGTGGAGCGAATAAAGATTTATTCAAGCAATCTCTTGAGGGGGTGGGGTCTGAAGAAAACAGGGTCAAGTTTGCAGCGGAGTTAAAAGGCATAGGTGCAGCACCTGCTAAAGCTTCAGAACTTGAGACAGAAAAAAAACCAACAGTAGATAAGCCAAAAGATAAAGAGAAACTAGCAAAACAAGAAGAATTAGCGGAAGATTCTTTTGCATTTGTCGATAATGCTCCAAATAAAAGAGAACTAGGTCAGAATCAAGCAGTAAATGCAGATTTAGAAGAAGATCTTGACCCAATTACCAAGGCCATTAGAGAGCAGATCATTGCTGAACAGAAAAAACTTCTGAAAGAGGCTTTAGATAAAGGAAATAAAATAAAAGATTTTGATGGCTATTTAAAGGATCCAAATAAAAAACAGGTAATTCACGATACAATAGATAAAGATCTTGATTTACAGAAAAAATTAGAAGCTCTTGAGGTTAATGGATATGCAGCAATACATAACCAATTTAAAGACAGATTTAAAACTCTAGCATGGGAAGGGGCACCATCTCAAGATGTAAGAACCCAGACCGTAACAAATAAAGGTGGGCAAAAAGTATGTGACTTGACTGAAACAACTGTAAAAACCTCTGTGACTATACCAATGGCTGACGGCAGTACAAAAGAAATTAAAAGTTATAGGAAAATAGACTTTCCTACTGCTGTTGCAAAAGGCACAGGTCCAATGCATGTGTCACTAGCTGTTAGAGATGAAGAAGGACGTCCTATTGCAAAGGATAAGGCTGTGTATTTTACTGCGCATTATGACAAAGAAGGTAAATTAACTGAAGTAAGCAGCCCAGTTCCTCTGAAATTTGCTGGTAAAGGTGATGATGCAATTGGTTATATAGAGCGTGAAGGAAAAATTTATACTGTTCCTGTTACACAAAAACAATATACAGATATGATGATAGAAGTTGGAAAAAACAAGGGGCATGGAGTTGATATGTCCAAAGGAGTTGAGGGTGTTGCTTCTGATAGTATAAGCCTTGATCACGCGCAAGGCGCAGTTGATGGTAAAGACAAGAAAAAAGAAGTAGATAGATCTGGTGATAGCGCTGTGGTTGGTGATAATGGGAATGTGGTCGTAGCTGAGAAAGAGCAAGTGCAAAAACCTAATCCAGCAGCAATGGCTAATAGTATAAGAGGTAAACTGATGAATCCACCTGATCAACATGTTCTACCGAAGAAATTAAGTAAAGAAGATGTCACTATAGCTACAGGCAGCTACGTTACTAAATTTAATACAGTACCAGATGATGTAGATCAAACTACTCATCAATTAGCAACCATAAAATCCTTATCGCAGGATAAAAGATTACTACCTGTCGATAGAGATCTTATTTTAGATGGATTGCAGAAGAATGCAGAAGGAACTAGTCAAAAAGTTAAAGTTGCGTTAATTGATGCGCGAGCTCCTGCTACTAAACCAATACAACCACAAAGTATCGTACAAAGGTAATGCAAAGACTTGCTAAAGCCATATCTAATGCTGGTATTTGTTCGCGCCGGGAAGCGGAGAAGCTGATTGTTGCAGGAGAAGTGAAACTTGATGGAAGTGTCATTACTTCTCCCGCGATTAATGTTGCTGATGAGAGTATAATTGAAGTTTCAGGGAAGTTACTAAGGAGGCAAGCAAAAGCTAGATTATGGGTTTATTATAAACCTTTAGGGTTGATTACAACTCATAAGGATACCCATGGCAGGAATACAGTCTTTGAAAATTTACCAAGAGTAATTTCGGTAGGTAGGCTTGATATAAATAGTGAAGGTTTACTCCTTCTGACAAATAATGGTGATTTAGCTAGAAGTTTTGAATTACCGTCTAATGAATTTGAAAGAGTTTATAAAGTACGAGCTTATGGTAATCCAGAAAAGATTTTATCTTTGAAATTACCTATTATTATTGATAAAATACATTATAATACAAAATCAATTAAACTAATACAATCCGGCAATACAAATTCCTGGTTTGAAGTTATTTTAACTGAAGGAAAAAATAGAGAAATCAGAAAAATATTTGAACATTTTGGATTAAAAGTCAATCGTTTGATTAGGATAAGATATGGTCCATACCTTTTGGGTTCACTTAAACCAGGAGAGCATGTGGAACAAGAATTGTTTTAGTAACGTGGGTTAAATAGTCATTGCGAGGACGAAGTCTGTCATTGCGGCGTTAGCGAAGCAATCCAGTGTTTTACACCGCTTCCACTGGATCACCACGTCGTGCTTCACACTCCTCGCGATGACCGGTTACTCCTAATAATGCCTATATGCATGACGACGTATTTCAACCCTTAACCAACTTTACCATGCTTAGAATAATCGCTGGAAAGCACAAGAATAGAATAATACCCACTCTAAAAAATGCAAAATACAGACCTTCTACTAGTAAATTTAGAGAAGCTTTATTTAGCATACTCAGCTCAGGGGAATTTAGTGATCTCAATATATTCGCACATAATACTAAAGTTCTTGATTTATTTTCTGGTACTGGTAGTCTTGCCTTTGAAGCTCTTTCAAGAGGCGTGTCTTCAGTTACTTTGGTCGATATAAATATTGATTACCTAAAACTTGCAAAAGACTTTGCGGCAAAAATAGGTGAAAAAGAAAATAGTAATTTCCTACATTTAAATGCTTTAAACTTACCGCAATCAGGCCACTGTTATGATTTGGTTTTTATGGATCCACCTTATCATAATAATTTTGCAAGCAGAGCGATTGAATCTCTTGTAAAAAATAATTGGGTTAAGAATGGAACTTTAATAGCAGTTGAGATGGGGCAAAGAGATGATTTATTTAGTGGCCCATTTTCTTCACCACTACGAAAATCCGTAAACGCAACGTCACTCAGAGCGAGCGATAGCCCGCGTGGAGTCACCAGTAAAGAAAGATCCCACGCTTTGCCTTCAGGCCAAGCTCTGAATGATACTACTAAACTGGGCCTACAATTAATAAAACAAAAAATATATGGTAGTAGTAAATTACTGATTTTAAAATATGAGCAAAATTAAAAGACAATATAGCTGTTCAAATTGTGGCTCTGTTTCAAGTAAATGGGCGGGGCAATGCTTTGATTGCTCAGCTTGGGGTACTGTAGAGGAAGAGTTATTAAATAATAGCAAAATAACGATCCTATCATCAGGCAATCCGCAAAAATTAGATAAGCTTGATAATATCGTCTCAGAAAAATCACGTACTAAAACTTCTATAGAAGAGTTAAATAGAGTGCTTGGAGGCGGCCTGGTGCCGTCATCTGCCATTCTAATTGGAGGAGATCCAGGTATTGGTAAATCAACTTTATTGCTACAACTATCCGCAAATCTTTCTTTTAGTGGAATGAATGCTATATATATTACGGGTGAGGAGTCAGTTGAACAAATAAAATTACGAGCCCTACGTCTTGGTCTTAGTGACAAAAAAATGGATATTCTTGCAGCCTCAAATGTCGAAGATATTATAGCTACTATTGATGCAAATAAGGCAAGTGTGGATGTTGTTATAATTGACTCGATTCAAACAATGTCTAGCAATGAATTATCATCCGCGCCTGGTACAGTTTCACAAATTCGTGCTTCTGCAGCAAGTTTAATAAATTACATTAAGCAAAATAATTTCATTTTATTTCTAGCGTGCCATGTTACTAAAGAAGGGCAGCTTGCTGGCCCTAAAGTACTAGAACATATGGTCGATACCGTTCTGTACTTTGAAGGTGATCATAATAATCATTTTCGTATTTTACGTTCTATTAAAAATCGTTTTGGCTCTGTTAATGAAATTGGAGTCTTTGAAATGATGGAAAAGGGACTTGCGGAAGTATCCAACCCTTCGGAATTATTTTTAATGGAACGAGATAATAATGTCAGTGGTACTGTAGTATTCTCTGGAATCGAAGGATCAAGACCACTTCTTATAGAGATTCAGGCTTTGATTGCTCCTTCAAACATGCCAACTCCAAGACGTTCAGTTGTTGGTTGGGATTTAAATAGATTATCTATGATCATTGCTGTGCTAAATGTTAGGTTTGGGCTTAATCTGACATCTTATGAGGTGTATTTGACTGTAGTTGGTGGGCTTAAAATATCTGAGCCAGCTGCAGATTTAGCTGTTGCTGCTGCTTTAATCTCTGCCTCGACTAACAAGCCAGTACCACATCAAAGTATTTTCTTTGGTGAAATTGGTTTATCTGGTGAGGTTAGAAAAGTAACACAAGGAGAGGCAAGAATAAAGGAAGCTCTAAAACTGGGATTTAATAATATTATTTGTTCAAATAAGGAAAATCCTAATCAGGATTTTATTCACTCTATTTCACATCTTAAACAATTAAAAAGCCTATTATGTTAGAAGATATATTAATTTATGAAATAGAAGATTTAGCTAGCGCTAGGGAATTCTTAAAAGATTATACAAAGCCTATTATTATAACTAATAAAAATGGCAGCACTAAATATTATGGTATGCTTGTTCTTGATTATATTTTTAAAAATTTAAAGCAAGAATTTCCTCAAATTGTAAAAGTCATTGTTAATGTTGGTGATGACAATGCAGCTCTCTTTACAGCTGTTAAATTAAATTATAGCAATTCAATTACAAAAAGTGCGGCGCGCGGAATGTAGATGACTACTGGAGCATGATGAATCTGAAATTTTTTATAACTAATCGTTTTGTAAGTGGTTTGGTATTACGAAGTTCAACTATCTCGAGCTATAACCCTACTAATGTTCTAGCAAATATTAAAGGTTCAAATGGTTTGAGGTCATCAATTTTTTCTCCAACACCAATAAAATGCACTGGTAACCTAAATTTTGCTGATATTCCAATAATTACACCAGCTTTGGCAGTACCATCTAATTTTGTAACAATCAGACCAGTAACATCTGCAATTGCTTTAAATTGCTCGACTTGATTATACGCATTTTGGCCTGTTGTTGCATCTATTACTAAAATACTATGATGGGGAGCTGACTCATCTATTTTTCTTATCACTCTAATAATCTTACCAAGTTCCTCCATTAGGTTTTTTTGATTATGCAACCTTCCAGCGGTATCAATCAAAAGGATATCTATATTATTTTCAATAGAATTTTTAATAGAATTATATGCAACGCTTGCTGGATCAGATGATGTGCTTCCAGTAACTAATAAAGCCCCAGACTTATTAGCCCAATCCTCTAATTGCTTTACAGAAGCAGCCCTAAATGTATCACAAGCAGCAATAGCAACTTTCTTACCAGAATTTTTATAATTATTGGCAAGCTTTCCTATAGTGGTTGTTTTACCATTACCATTAACTCCACAAACTAGAATCACATTAAGTTTATTTTCATTTAAAATGAATGGTATAGATGCTTCTAATAGCATTTCACTAATTAAGTGAGCCAATTCTTCTTTTATTGTGTTACTACTTACTTCTTTATCAAATTTGATTAATTTTAGCTTTTTGACTAATTGAGATGCAATAATAGTACCTATATCAGCTGATATAAGTAGCTCTTCCAATTCATTTAATGTTTGATCATCTAATTTTTTCTTTAAAAATATCTGATCAATTCCACTAGATATTTTATTGGAAGTATTTACTAAACTTTGTTTAAGCCTACTGAATATAGAAGTCATTTCCTATCAAATATTTGGTTTTTATACTTATCAAGAATTAATTCCATTTGATTAATATTTAAACTCTTGTCTAAGTTAGCATAGTCAACATTACTCCCGCTACTTATTAAAAGCTCTATGGTATTCTTTAATATTTCATTATTAAAATCTAAATTGGCTAAGAGTGTTTCTAAAGCTTCGTGATTGTTTTCCATATTATATGCTACAGCAAGTCTTAGAATATCTTGTTGATTTTTTTCATCAATTTGCGCCCCAACTAATTTATTAACCTCATTCTCTACCAAATCTATGTATTGTTTCCATTGTTTAGCTTGAAAAAAACATTCCCTTTTTAATATTTCAGTATCTTTACTATTATCATCTTTTAAATATGCTAATGCATCATCATATTTTTTTAAATCTATTAAAGCTTTCGCTCTTAACCTTGCCCTATATTGATGTTCATCAAATTTAAAATTATCTTTATCAGTCTCATCAAGTATCTTGATAGCTTCATTAGGTTTTTTATCCATAAGCAAGATTATAGCCAAAAAATCTGCATTAATTATACGTTTCTCACCTTGCAACCTATACCTTACTTGGTGCTTTAGTAAATTAGCAGCTTTATTAAGAAGATCCAAGTTCACAAGCCTTCTTGCAATAGCCAAAATAACTTCATCACCTTCTGCCCCTATGGGGTTTAGATCTTTAAACTCATAAAATAATGAAACAGCATCAAAATCACCCATTTCCTTAGATGATCTACCTGGTAAAAAAGCATTATTGAAAATTTTTACCATTTCAGATGTTATATAAAAATTACTTATTCCATTAGAAAAAGAATTTTGTATATATTTATAGGTTCTGCATGCTTTCATACCATCGTTATTATCTCGATAATAACCAGCAATTAACATCAATAATTCATACTCAAGTTTATCTCCACGCCAAGAAAATCTTAACTTATTTAATCTCGCTATTGCCTCAGTAAGATTGATTTCTTTTTGAGTAAGTTGTAATTTAATTAAATCTATTCCTGACCTAACCATATTAAATGGATCATGTATTTTTTTGCTGAGTTCTTGAAAAGATTGCTTTGCTAGATCAAGTTTATGTTTTTTTCTATAATAATTAGCCTTATAATAAGCAAGACTATTTGCGAAATTCCCTTCAGGAACCCTCATTTCCTTTATTATCATTTCAACATTATTTAAATCATTGGATAATAAACTTAAATCTATCTCAGCAAAAGCAAGAGGCATATATATATTATCAGGATATAAATTAATAAATTTTATATTATTTAAAAACCCTAATTTGTGGGGGTGATAGCCAATTAGGAATTCATTATAATTATTCCACAAAACTATTTCACTATTTTGTTGGTTATTAATATTTTGTAATAATTGACCATATAACTCCTTAGCCTCCTCTAAAAACCCAGTAAGAGTATAATTTACCCCCATAAGAAATTGTGCTTGTAAATTATTGGTATATTCTTTAGGTATTGTATTTTTAGAAAGCTTTAATGCAGCTAAAGATTCATGGTACCAACCATGCATAAATAGGAATTTAGCTAATTCAAACCTTTTGGCAAAAATTACTTCATTATTTGGTGCTAAGCTTGATTCAAAAATTAATCTGCTTTTATTATAGTTAAAGTCAACTATATCAAGTTTTTTATCTAGAATTGGTAATAAAGTAGGATTATTTTGATTATAAATTATTGTTGGCGATTTTGATATTTCATTTAATTTATTATCTTGAATTTTGGCCGATAACTCAGACCTAGTGTCATTAGCAGAACTAGACAAATTATGTTTTGAAATTATCAATAGGGAATTATTATTTTTAATAAATGCTACATTATCACTACTTACTATGGTAGCTATACCTTGAATTGTTGGGACAACATTAAAATCTACAGTTTCACTTAAATTTTCAATTCGAGTATTAACAACTCTAAGCGGAATAACCTTGATCACGTCGCCGATTCCAGGATCATTAAACTCTATAATTTTATTATTACTAAAGTTACCATCAATTTTAATTCCTTCATCATTTGGTAAATTTTTAATATTTAAAGCCAACCCTTTGCTTCTAAGCTTATGTCGTGAAGCAACTATATCTAAGTTTGATCCATTTTTTATTAACCTAACATTACTATATTCATCAATTTTAATTCTTAAAATCGTGCTATCCTTGCTTTCTAGCTGAATAAGATCAGTGAATATTTTATTTTTTTCTAACGTAAATTTTCTATTCTGATCAAATATCACCCATAAATATTTACCTCTAAAAAAAGATGCTGTACCAATATTTCTAGCCGCCAAATTAAATGATATTTTATGTTCACCTTTTGTGAATTTATATTTTATAACTTGTTGCTCCAATATTGAGTTTTGTGCACTAGGATTGACATCATTTACAATGGTTTGATCCTTCATCTCCAAAAGAGCTTGATCCAAAACTTTATTATCTTCAGACTCATGGCTAAATTTTATCGCCGTGAGCTTTTCGCCGTTAATGATGCTATTAGATTTAAATTTTTCTTTTGTAATTAAGTTAATAGATTTTTTATCATCGCTTAATGTCGGATGATCTGCAAATTTGTAAAAATCACTAGGGTTAATAAGTGTAAACTCAGATGGAACATCAGTGTTAATAGTTAATAAATTATCTTTGGAATTAATATGTAATATTTGATTATTGCTATGATAGAATATGCAAATAGTATTACCATCGAGTATTTTTACTTCAATTTTGATTAGAGATTCAGCAAGGGCCGTATTAAAGAAGAAAAATAAAAAGAAGAAAAATATTGTGGGAAGTTGTCTCATAATTAAGTAATCCTAGTTCATGCTAGCAATAATACTTTTAAGCCCAAAAAATACAATGTAAAAATCACCATTAGTTCAAATTTTGTTATTAAAACCAATTTGGTAGGAGCCACAGCAGAGCTAGCTATCATCATCACAAAGCTACAACCACCACGACAATTAATTAGCATACCTGCTTACCTAGTATTTCTCTTTTGTAATGACGTCTCTGGCTGGTGGGAGTTTTTATGAACATTAGGCGTTATAAGACAGGGAACCTATTTTTCTTTTTATTTTTTATATATGTGTTTGACGCAAGTTTACTATATTTTTTACTTTTAATTGACGGATTTATTTGATTATGCTGAGCAAAATGTTTATCGAGAAGTTTAACCATAGCTTTATCTCTAGCACTCCAAGTGCTTCCCCCTGTAACAACACCAACTAAAGTTTTATTATTTCTAGATGCTGTGGTAATTAAATTATAACCAGCAGGAGTTGTGTAACCAGTTTTGAGCCCTTCAGCCCCATCATAATTAGCCGTGACACGATTATGACCATTGACCATATTTCCCCTAAATATGAAGCTTGTTTGTGAAAATAAAGGGTAAAATTTAGGAAAATCTCTTTTAATAGCAATAGCAAGCTTAGCTAAATCTCTGGCCGTAGTTTTTTGTTCTGGATCATGCCAACCTGAAGCGTTCTTAAATTTAGTATCTTTCATACCAAGCTTACGAGCCTTAGCTGTCATAAGCCTAGCAAAATTTGATTCTGATCTGGCAATAGTCTCAGCAAGAACAACTGAAGCATCATTAGCAGATCTTATTGTTGTACCTAAAATTGCATCACGTGTTGTAATATATTCTCCCTCTCTCAAACCGAGTTTAAGTGGCCGCATTTTTTCTGCATTCCTAGAAACTCTTAATTTTTGATTCATTGATAATTTACCTGATTCAACAGCTTCAAACGCTAAATATAAAGTCATAAGTTTTGTTAAAGACGCAGGGTAAATTCTAATTTTTGAATTTTTCTCATGCAATACTTTTCCAGTTTTTACATCGACTACAAGGCTTGTTTGATGGGGTATTGGGATTCTGCGTGTTTTATTATTAGTTTTGGCACTTGCATGACTAATTATAAGGCTTATCGCCATTGCATAAAAAATATGGGACTTAATAATGCGCTTCAACATATATTTACCTTTTTAATAACTGGGTTGCCACGCTTCATTCGCAAGGACAAAAGGCAATAAAACCACAATTTAAAGAAAATTACAAGCGTTTTTGTACTTTTCTGTCAAGATAAATAATTAATGCTAATCCTGGTAATGCCATAATTATCGTTAAAATAAAGAAAAGGTCCCAATCAAGCATCTCTACTAACCTCCCACCGTATGCAGTTATGGTATTATTGCACAATGTCGCAGAACTCACGAGTAATGAATATTGCGTTGCGGGATATTTTTTGTTACATAGGCTAGCTAAATAGCCAGCAAGAGCTGCAGCGCCCATACCGCATGCAAAATTCTCTATTGCTATAGCAATTAGCAAAGAGTTGAAATTTGGTCCTTGATGATTAAGCCAAATAAATGCAATGTGCGTAAGACTTTGGGCAATACCTGTAATAATTAAACCCTTAAAATTCCCAAGGCGATATATAACAAGCCCACCCGCTGAAGTTCCAAGAAGTGTTGCAATTACTCCAAATAATTTAACCCCAGTAGCAATATCTTCTTTTGTAAATCCTAATTTCAAATAAAATGGTCCACTCACAACTCCAAGCATAGCGTCACCAAGTTTAAAAAATATTATAGCAAGCAAAATAATAATAGAATTTTCTCTAGAAAAAAAATCTTTAAATGGGTTAATTACCATATTCATTAAAGATTTAGTAGAAAAAACGTTAATTTTTTCTCGATTGATCTCCTGTTCTTTTAGGGTTAAGATAAAAATCATTGAAAAAGCAAGAATACAACTTATAACAAAAAATGTTTGAGGCCAACTATTTGTTATATGCGCAAAATATAGCGCCCCTGCCCCCGTTAGAAGCATACCAAGTCTATATCCGAGTATGGCACTAGCAACAGCTATAGCTTGAGTCGATTCATCAAATCTTTCAATCCTAAACGCATCTACATTAATGTCTAAAGTTGCAGATACAAATCCAAGGCTTATGGTTAGAATATATAAGGTAAAAATAGAGGACTCTATTGAGACTTTGCTAATTAAAAAGAATATCAACGACATTAAAGCTACGCATAATATAATCCAGCTTTTCCTATGACCTAATCTACCCAATATTGGAACTCTGAAATGGTCCATAATCGGGGCCCAAAGTGGCTTTAATGAGTAAGGTAATCTAGCAATAACGAAAGTCGTTATAATGGAGATAGGAACATGATTTTCAGTTAAACAAAAACTCAAAGTAGAAAATATAACAGCAAGAGGCATTCCACTTATAATGCCTAAAACCAATATTTCAAATAACCTGTAATCTTTCAAAATTTTTAATATGTTCATTTAATTACCAGCATCATTTGATCCAATTTTTAGAAACGCCATTAAATCATCACTATCAACTGTTTTTTGCGGATCAAACATTGATCCGGTAGCCTTTAAACCTATTTTTACAATATCTTTAGAATTTTTAGAATTTTGTGTTACCATTTTTCCAACTGGATAAAAAGAGAAAATAGAAACCCAATTCACACTAAAATCATAGATGTTAATTCCAGCGGCGGCAGCAGCAGATATATATTTTGTTTGGAAAGTCATATCTTTTAAAGAAAGTATCCCTTTGGTTATTTCAATATTAGTATTCAAAGTACTAATATCTGTTGTACCTTTATTTATAGAATTTTTTAAATCTGTTTTTATATTTTGCAAATCATATGTTTTAGAAGCGATTTTTTCTATAAATGTATCAATACCAAACCTCTGAACTTTAAGATTTTTTGCAATTAAGGTTGACCTAGTATAAAAATTATATAGTAATTTTGGAAGCGTGTCGCCTGTGGTAGTAAACATACCATTTATACTTGCATTTCCACCACCTTCAATTAGACCTTTGGGTAAAGCATTAGACAAATTAGTCAAGTCTATTGAATTTAAAGCATATGCAAAATTCACTGTATGTGGTTCTAGAAGAATGCTACCAGAGCCTTTTAAATTACCAGAAAAAATACCTACATCTAAATTAGCAATATTGAGTAAAGTGCTATCGTTATTTAAAGAAAATTTTAGATTATCCAATTTTATGTCATTTTGATATAATGTAGACATATTGCAATCCAGCTTAACCAACACCTTATCCAAGCTAAAATCATTATATAATTTATTTCTTAAATCAAGCCAAGAAGAAGGAGTTAAAAAATTTACATTAAGTGCGCCATCACTTATTTTTATATTAAGCTTAGGTTTTATACCATTTGTTTCCAGATTCCAACTAGTGAAGAGAAAATGTGGGCCGCTATTTATATCTAAATTATCAATTTTTATATTATTTTGTGATAAATTTGCAGAAAGAGTTAATTGACCTATAGGCTTAGAATTAAACATTAAATCATTAAAAGTTAGATCAAAATTTCCTAAATATAACAAAGTTCTAATTGGGATAAATTTGTTAAGATACTCTTTAGTTTTCATATCTTCAATCAAACTTTTGGCAAATCCTATTATAGGAGAAATTATTGGATATTCTGTAGTGCCTATATCTAGGGAAGAAAAATCTAAAAAAACACCAATACGGGGGGTAGATCCTATAAATTTACTTGAGATAGCCCCCGTAATTTTAGCCTTATTTGTTCTTAACAAAAGATTATATAGATATAAATCTATTAATGTGAACTTTAAATCCGAGGATAGTATAAAGGGAGTTATAGTCTCAACAGAAGCATTTTGATAACCAACAATATCAAGCACTTGATTTAAATTACCATGCTTTAAATAAATATTACCATCAAAGACTTTACGAAAACTATTGTCTGTAACATTACCACTTACTTTAAATCCGCCGCCAGATTCAATTAACCCAGAAAAATCTTTTATAGAAAATACATTTCCTTCAACATTTGAAATAAATTTAACTTTATTCAAAGATTCAGTGTTATTAAGAATAACCTTATCAATTGAGATATTAATATTTACTAAGTTACTATCTATTAATGATGGGAATTTTATTTTAGAATATTTCGATGAGAAACTTTTGCCACTCTGCACTTGGTTTATATTATTGGAATTCACAAGAGATTTTATATCTATTTGGCTTATGTCCTTAGGATTTACAAGAGATTTTATATCTATATTAGAAAAATCCAATGTTATCACACTACTAACATCATCATTTTTACTAATATCAACTTTTCCTTTTCCACTAATTGAATCAGAATTTATTGTAAGATTTTTTAATTGCAAATCGTCCTTTAAAGGAATAAGGTCATATTTTACTTCCACAATTTCATCTGTTTTTATTTTTTTAAATATTCCAGAAAAATCAGAGAAATAATTGGTCATAAAAACTGAAAAATCAATTATTTTAAGCTCACCTTTACCATAAGATAATTTTGCATCCTTATAGTGTTCAGACAATTTTAAATTGTAATAATTATTAACTATATCGAGTTTAAAATTCACAACATTATCTTTGTCTTTATTAAAAGAACCAGAAAAGTTACCTAAATTAACAATATTTCCCTGAAAATGATGTTCATTTAACTTATTGTCAGACTTATATAAAGCAAAATCATTAATTCTTGTAACTATTGTATTATTTTGTGTTAGAAAATATAGGCTATCAATTTCCATATTAACATTAAACGCATCGTTTGTAATAAGGTTAGCAATAAATAAATCATGATTTGTTACACTACAATCTACATGGGCAAGATTAATATTTGCTTTAGATATTTTTAAGGCTTTGATTTTCGGCTTAAATTTTATTAAAGATATTAATGAAAACTTAAGCTCAATATTCTGTAAATCTAGTGTATTTTCTTTTTTAATATTATCAATTGTGATATAAGGTATAGGAAATTTATATACTGTAATTTTAGAAACATTTGTAGGATCAATTTTTAAAGTAGAATTGCTTAAATAATTCTTAAATACCAAATTATAATCAACAAAAAAAACTATGCTGAATAAAGCAACTATTAGAAATGCTAAAACTAGCATACAAGCCACCAATAACTTCTTTACCATTTTGTGCAACCTTTTAAAATTTGAAATTTTGTACTATACTATAAATCTAATAATTTCCAATGCAAAGGTAAATAAGTGATTTATCAAGATAAATTAATTTTAATAGGTATAATATCATCACCTCATGGCATAAAAGGAGATTGCATTGTAAAATCTTTTACTGGAACTGATATAGATAAGTTATTGATCCTTAATAACAAAGGAGAAGATTTAAAATTTACCGTTATCAGAAAAAATTCTAAAGGGGATTTTATCTGTAGATTTAATGACATAAAAACTAGAACAGAGATAGAAAAACTAAAAGGATATAAACTATTTTGCCTGAAATCCACATTTCCTAAATTAGATGAAGATGAATTTTATGCTGAAGACCTTAAAGGGTTAAATGTAGTAAATACTAATCTAGAATCAATAGGCATAGTACTAGGTACATATAACTTTGGAGCTGGTGATATCGTGGAGATAAAGTTTAATCAAGAAAAAATAGCATTATTTCCATTTACTAAGGAATTTTTTCCAGAAATTACCAATGACTATATTATCTTCAAAAATCCAAATAACTAAATTCAATATTCATTCATATTTATAAGTTGAAATTTTTACCTATTCCACAAAATCATGATTTATAAAAAAACTCCTAACAATTTAAGGAGATTTTTTATTTTATGACAACAAGTTCAAAAAAGATTTTGAAAATTCGTAAATTTAT
>Ga0209702_10005465_pt1 | contig 17253 bp, 16 predicted proteins | sample FRY01_FD_187210 | JGI IMG/M metagenome (GOLD analysis project Ga0209702, IMG submission 187210) | Freshwater microbial communities from Lake Fryxell liftoff mats and glacier meltwater in Antarctica - FRY-01 (SPAdes) (version 2) | ecosystem: Environmental > Aquatic > Freshwater > Ice > Glacier...
TTATTAAAATAATACTTCCAACTAAGGCGGTGTAAGCTATGGTTTCTAAACTATCTTTATGTCGCCAAAAAATAGCAAATAAAGACCAAACGCCTACCATTGCAAATTCTCGCATATTTCTTTTCCAAATCATGACTAGGTTTAAAATTAAAGCGATAATAATCATCGTAATCGTCCATTGTTGTTCGGATAAAAGACCGCCATCCCAACCTAATTTACTCAAATAAGCAGCAATATTAGCTATAGTTGCCACCGTAATCCAGCCGCTGTAGATACATATAGGCCACCAGACAAAACTGATAGTTGTAATAGGAGCATCCCAGCGTTCCATATTGGTATTTAGAATAATTTTTATAAGCGAGAATAAAATTCCTAGCATAATTAGCACCGATAATCCGGTGTATTCATACACAAAAGCGATAACCCAAAGGGAATTCAAAATATTAGCTAATACAAACCAATACCCAGTTTGTTGAATAAATTCAGAGGCTTTATCGCTGAAAAAGGCTCTTTTTACTTGAAAAATAGCATACCCAAAAAGGGACAAGAAAATAAGACCCCAAATAGCAAAAGCATAGCTTGCAGGCGTAAACAAATTGCGGTACTGATCGCTAAGCTCTCCAATGGTAGTATTGTTGAACCTAAAAGCCTGGGAAACGTAATTTATACCAACCACCAAGATTACAGATAGTAAATTTAAAACTGCTAGTCGTTTTTTCATGGGTCTAAGATTTCGATAAATTTACAATGATTTTAATTTGAAAATTAACTCAAAATGATTTAGTAGTGATGATATTGAACTAAATTTTTTATTTCTATTTTTACAAATTAATTTCAGGTTTTAGTTTTAAGTTGAAATCTGAATAAAAATCTTTATTTTTTAGATAGACTGCTCTCAATACAGGCCTGTCGAAGCTTGTTAAACCATTTAGCAAGGTCTTCGACAAGCTCAGACGGACAAAATAGAACTCATTTATCATCAATAAGCGCTTGGGATTTTTTTCTCAGGCATCAAACTCACTACGCAAATTGATTGAAAAATTAAATAATTAAGTTCACTCTATGAAGTAAGTGAAACCCTAAAAATCGCATCCTTAGTAATCGCAAAAACTTCATTTTCAGCAGTCGGAGTTAAGGTAAAAGTCCCAGTAAAAGTACCAAAAGCAGGTAAAATTAATTGGTTGGAACTTTTAAAAAAACAAGGGAGTTTTAAACTTTGTCTTCCTGCTCCAATTAGTTTTATAGATGGGTGAATATGTCCTGAAAAATTAAAAAAACCTCCTTTTTCTTCAGGGTGATGGGTGAAGAAAAAATACTCTAAACGTAATTCGTCAATACATTCAATGCCAAGTGCTGTATAATTTACATCTGCAATAATATCATGGTTGCCTTTAATTAGTGTTATTTTAATGCTAAGGGAAGCAACCCAATCTTTAAATAAAAGCCATTCTTGATTTAGGGAAGAATGAAACAAATCACCTAAAAAAAACAGCTCTTTAGGCTTAAAATAGGTAAGTACCTCATTTAATAACTCAAAATTCTTTGTAATTGCCTTTTGGGGAACGGCAGCGCCAAATTTTCGAAAATGGGACACCTTTCCAAAATGTACGTCACTAATCAATAAAATTTCTTTTTCTTGCCAAAACAGCGCACCAGAGCAATGCATGATAAAAGTTTGTTGATTTATGGAGATGGTTTCTGTCATTGGGGCAAAAATAATGATTTGAAATAGTGAAGCCTCATTTACTTCATTAAAATAGCGGTCATTCGCTTAATTCTATCTGCTAATTTTTCACTTGATAATTTTTCACGCAAACGGTCTGTAATAATAGGAAAGGAGAAGGGTGTTGGTTTTTTGCAGGCTTTCCAAATAATGTTTTGAGCAGCGATGCGTTCTAAGGCTAATCGCAAACGACCCTCTTCTAATTGGTGTTCAAAAGTCTCCGTAAACGCCTGTTGAAATAAAAGGTTGTCATCTTCATAATCCCGAAAAACATCAAACAGTAATTGAGAACTGCTTTGTAAATGCTTCATTTTAATGCCTTTGTTCGGGTAGCCTGTAAAAACCATTCCGCTTATCACTGCAATATCTCTGAATTTTCTTCGTGCCATTTCTGTCGCATTCAAGCTTTTTTGCAAATCACTAAGCATAAAATCAGTGGTAAATAAATCATTATCTAAAACCTGCTGCATATCAATTTCTTGATCGGATAATAACTCAAATCCGTAATCGTTAAAAGCCAAAGAAAAAGTAATAGGTGACAACAAACTTATTCTATATCCTAGTAAACTTCCCATAGCCTCGTGAACACCTCGCCCCTCAAAAGGATAAAAAATATAGTGAAAACCATCGCGAGTTTTAAAGGTTTCAATCAAAAATTCGTTGGGTTTTGGAACGATACTTTCTTCTTTTTGCTTGTCAAAAATATGTTTCAAAGATTTGAGTTCTTCACTTAGCTCTCCTTCTGAGGAGGGGCTGGGGGAAGCCACTTTGTATAATTCTTCTCGAAGTAGTTCAGACATTTGCGCTGAAAAAGTAAGTCTGCCACCCATCCAACTAGGCACTTTGTTTGTTTTTTTAGTCGAATTCTGCACATGCGCTTCCATATTTTTTATTCGGATAAATTCTAAATTCCTGCCTGCAAATGTAAACACATCACCTGGCGTTAGTTTCGATATAAAAAACTCTTCAATACTACCTATGTAGCCTCCTTTTTGATATTTTACGATGATATTCGCATCGCCAACAATGGTCCCAATTTGAAATCGGTGTCGCATAGCAATCCCTTTATTATAGACTATAAATTTACCATCGGCTTCCACTTCCACTTTCTTATATTCATCATAAGATTGTAAACTCTGGCTTCCCATCACCAAAAAATTCAAAAGCCATTGCCATTGTGCTTCGGTGATGCCTTGATAGCAAAAGGTTTGTTTTATTTCTTGATAAATTTCCTTAGGATAAAATCCGTCTGAAATGGCCAAAGTGGTTAAATATTGCAATAGCACATCAAAACTATTCAAGTAGGGCATGCGATCTTCCACCACCGTATTTTTAACTGCTTGCTGCAAGGCAGAAGCTTCAATTAATTCCATCGCATGGGTCGGTAAAAAATAGATAACACTTTCTTTCCCAGGACTATGACCACTCCGCCCTGCACGTTGTAAAAAACGAGCCACACCTTTCGGACTGCCAATTTGTATCACCGTTTCTACAGGCGCAAAATCGACGCCTAAATCTAAACTAGAGGTACAAACTACTGCTTTCAGACTTCCGCTTCGAATAGCTTGTTCTACCCAAACACGAGTTTCTTTGTTAATACTGCCATGGTGCATGGCAATATCGCCTGCATATTCAGGATGACTTTCCAAAATTTTCTGAAACCATATTTCACATTGACTTCTTGTATTTGCAAATAATAAAGTGGTTTTACTATTGTTGATGATTGGCACAATTTCCTCTAACAAATGCAATCCTAAATGCCCACTCCACGGAAAAGTTTCCATTGTTTTTGGGATGATGCTTTTTACCGTAATTTTTTTGTTAAGCTTCGCTCTAATTAAGACTGATTTATTAGGATTTTCTTCCATACCGAGCAACACATCCCGAGCCTCTTCTAAATTGCCAATTGTAGCAGAAATTCCCCAAATCCTCAGTTTTTTCGAGACTGTTTTTAGTCTTGATAAAGCGAGCTCCATTTGAACGCCACGTTTTGTGCCGAGAAGTTCGTGCCATTCGTCCACTACAATAGCGGAGCAATCTTCGAATGTTTTCGCATAGCCTTTGGAGGCTAATAATAATTGCAAGCTTTCGGGTGTGGTAATCAACAAATCAGGCATGTTTTTTTTCTGGGCTGTACGTTCTTTTATTGCCGTATCTCCAGTTCTAATGCCTACTGTCATTTGTGTTCCTAAGTCAGCGGCAACTCGCTCCGCTGATTGTCGAATTTCTTCGGATAAAGCCCGTAAAGGTGTAATCCAAATAGCTTTTAATCCCTTTTTATGTTTTGTTTTATAATCGGGATTATTTTTGATATAATCCAGAATAATAGGAAACCAAAGCGCATAGGTTTTTCCACTCCCCGTTGGCGCGTTTAAGAGTCCGTTTTTACCCTGTAAAAATGCCTTCCAAGTGTCTTTTTGGAATTGAAATGGTTCCCAGCCTTGAATGTGAAACCAATTTTCGGCAATAGTATTTAGTTCGTCTCTGGTCATATTACGAGCCTAGCGAAGTAATCTGTCTAATCATATCTAAATGGTAATCTGTTTGTTTTTTTATCGAGATGTTACAACAAGTAATCTGTCTAATTATATCTAAATGTTACTTTTACAACATTTAAATCAATAGCTTTATAATTCTAGTGACAAATCATTTCATTCAGGAATCAAAGTATTTATCAAAGTTTCTTTTTTCTTTTGGTTTCCTGTTTTCAATTGATTTTCTCTAATAAAGGCATCGTTTACGATATCAAATTCTTCAAAATAGACTAAAATATCACAGTTATATTTTTTGATAAAAGAGTTACAATATTTCTTATTCTTATGTTCTTTCATCCTTCTCACAATATCATTAGTAGCGGCGACATAAAGTACAGTTTTGTTTTTGTTGGTTAATATGTAGGTGTATCCTTTTTTCATTTGTTTTTAATTTTCAACAGATTTCTTCGCTACACTAAGAATTATTATTCAATAGATTCCTTCGCTTCGCTTGGAATTTGTGCTTTCAAATCATTCAGCGTATTCGCCTCCTCTATTTTTTTATCTTGACGCCATCTTAAAATCCTGGGGAAACGCGTAGCAATTCCGCTTTTATGTCTTTTTGATAGAGCGATACCTTCAAAAGCTATTTCAAAAACGTGGTGAGGTGTTACGCTTCGCACTGGACCAAAACGCTCTAAAGTATTTTTCTTAATCCAATTATCTATCTTTTTAAATTCGACATCTGTTAGTCCAGAATAGGCTTTTGCGAAAGTGACTAGTTGTTTTTCACCAGCTTCATTTTCATCCCAAAGGGCAAAAGTATAATCAGTAAATAGGTTGCTGCGCCTGCCGTGACCCCGCATCGCATAGGTGAGTACGGCATCAATTGTTAATGGATCAACTTTCCATTTCCACCAATCGCCTTTTTTGCGTCCGACTAAATAGGGCGAATCTTTTCGTTTTAACATCAATCCTTCACTGAATTTTTCTCGGGAGCGACCTCTTTCTTTTGCTGCTGCTTCCCAAGTATCAAAAGTCATGTTTTCAGAGATTTGAAAAGGTAAAGGGGGATTTTCTTCTGAGGCTTCGTTTTTTTGATTTTGGGCATGTATTAACGTTTTTATATTTTCTAGAATTTTTCTTCGTTCCATGAAAGGTAAATTTCTAATGTCTTTGCCTTGCCATTCCAATACATCATAAGCTTTCAAAATAACAGGTACTTTTTTGAGCAAAGCTTTCGAAACTGTTTTTCGACCAATACGAGTTTGTAAATCGTTAAAAGTCCCTATAATTTCATCCGAATATGGTAAAATTTCGGCATCAATCACGGTGCCATTAGGAATGACACCTATCAGGCTTTCAAACTCAGGATATTTATCAGTAACTAATTCCTCGCCTCTGCTCCAAACAAAGAGTTCGTCGTTCCTGAAAATAGTTTGCGAACGAATGCCATCCCATTTGTGTTCCACCGACCAATCTTTTACATCCCCCAAATCTGATACTTCATTTTCTAAAGCATACGCCAAATAAAAAGGATATGGTTTTGATAGATAATCATTTTCGTTTTCCTCTAAAATCAAAGCTTGAAATGTGATGGTATTGGGATCCCAATTCCCCATTAGTTTATAGGCTAAAACATCCTCAGGAATTCCAGTGGTTTTCGATAAGGCTTTGGTCATCAATTTTTGACTCACACCAATTCTAAATCCACCTGTAATTAGTTTTGTAAACACGAAGCGTTCATAATAATCGAGCACTTTCCAATTTTCGTATAAATAGTCTTTTTTATCCTCATCTGATTTCTTTTTCAGTGCTATCATTTCCTGTAAAAAGCTAGTCAGACTTTTCTCTGTACTTTGGGGCGAAGACGGGATTACCAGAGCAATGGTTTCTGCTAAATCGCCTACAATATGATAACTTTCTTCAAAAAGCCAGAGTGGAACATGCGCAAGCTCGGCAGCCCAAGTTCTTAGTAAGGTAGTATTTACAGGGCGTGGCGGTCTTCGGTGAGATAAAATGGCAATTGTCCAAACCTTGTCTTCATTGCTTGCGTTAGCAAAATAGCTCGCCAAAGCATCAACTTTAAGACTTGTTTTATTGGTGCTGTCTAAGGTTTTTATTAAAGAGGCAAAATTCTTCATAAGATTTATTCAACTGCTATTTTTTCTTCTGATTCAATAGTTTCTTCTGCTCCATATTGAGTCTGCTCTGTTCTGGCATCATATCCCAAATCTCTTAAATAACGAGAAAAAATATCGGTGTAACCATGAGTACAAATCACTTTTTCAGCACCCGTTGTTTTGATGCTTGAAAGCAATCCATCCCAATCGCAATGATCGCTTAAGACAAAACCTTTATCTATGGCACGTCTTCTTCTAGCACCTCGAAAAGCCATCCATCCGCTTGCGGAACCAGTAACATAAGGCACCATTTTGCGAATCCAACTACTGCCTTGTGCATTCGGTGGAGCTAAGACAATATTGCCCAGTAAGTCCTGCTTTTTAGTGGCTACCGTTATTAAGTTAGTTTCGGGAAAATCAACCAAAGGGCGTAACACCTCTGTCATATTTTCAATAGCCCCATGTGTATAAATAGTGCCGATTTCAGGATTTAAATATTTGAGTAATCGCTGTGCTTTTCCTAAACTATAACCAAATAAGATCGATGTTTTTCCTTCTGCTTTGTTGGTAGCCCACCATTGGTTAATATCACTCATCACTATATTTTGGGGCGTCCATTTAAAAGCAGGAAGTCCAAAAGTACATTCCGTAATAAATGTATTGCATTTTACGACTTCATAAGGCGTTGAAATACCGTCGTCTTCTGTTTTGTAATCGCCAGTAAAGACCCAAACGTCGCCCTTGTGTTCGACCCGCACTTGAGAAGAGCCGATAATATGACCAGCAGGATGCAAACTAAATTTTACATTATTTATGGTAAAGCTTTCGCCCCAAGCTTTACCGGTTACCGAGATATCGCCAAGTCTGTGTTTAATGATGTTCACATTATTATGATGCGTAATGTAAGCGTTATGGCCCCAACGGCTGTGGTCGGCATGTCCGTGGGTGATGATGGCCTTATCCACGGGCTTCCAGGGGTCTAAATACACTTTGGCAGCACTACAGTAGATGCCTTTGTCGGTAAATTCAAGTAAGGGTTTTTTCATAGCGGTTACAATTTACAAAAATTCAAGACCGTAATAAGTATCAATTTCTAATTCCTGCAACGGATTTTAAAGTCAATTTTAATTTTGATGTTTTTAAACTTGAATACATCGAGTATTTGTATCTAAAAATGGTAAAATAATCCTATTTTGAACGATTATAGAACTCAAAAAAAATTATCTTTGTTCCTAATAAATTAGAATAAGTATGTCTTTTGTAGATTTATATAATAATGGAGAACATAGAACAAATTTAGCGCATTTTGCCGCAATGGCTTCTTTGGCTGCAATTGATGGAGAGATAAATGTGGAGGAAAAAATAATGATAGATCGTTTCGCCAGAAAACTCGATATTTCTGATGTTGAATATAAAGAAGTGATGCGTAGGGAGAATAAATATCCTATTAATCCACCAGCAACTTCTGAGGAACGTTTAGAGCGTTTATTCGATTTGTTTAGGATTATCTTCGCTGATCAGAATATTGAAGATGAAGAAAGAGCTTTAGTGCGAAAATATGCTATAGGTCTTGGTTATTCGAGCGATAAAGCAGAGGAAGTTATTACCAAATCTATAGCCATTTTTTCTGGAAGAATAGATTTTGAAGCTTATTTATATCTTTTAAAACGATAAATTCAATGTAATAATTATTCAACGTAAAAATGTATCCATGTTCTTATTTGAATACTTGTTAATCTGAAATAATTTTCTTAGTAGATATATGTAATAATGAATCTTTGTCTTGTAATTTAAATATTTGAAAATCTGAGCATCTAAATTATTTAGCTTTTACTTGCGTAATTAGTGTCAAAAAAGCTTTATAATTCTTCACTAATTACCCTCTCATTATCTTTTTTTTGATTTGGAAATACAACAGTTGTTTATTTAGCAATGTGTTAAACGGAAAATTTTAAAATTAAAGTATCTAAAAACACTACGGCAAATCAAAAAAAAGAAAATTAGCAGGATGGGTAAATTATTTTTTTTCTTGGCACAAACCTAAAAAAATGGATTCATTAACACAAATTGTACTTGGTGCTGCGGTAGGCGAAGCGGTTTTGGGAAAAAAAGTAGGTAATAAAGCAATACTTTTTGGGGCCATAGCAGGTACAATTCCAGATTTAGATATTTTAGTACGCTATTTTACTGATAACGTTACGGCTATAGAAATTCATAGAGGATTTAGTCATTCTATTGTATTTTCTATAGTTTTTGCACCCATTTTTGGATGGTTAGTGTATAAAATTCTCAAAAAAAAAGAGGCTACTTGGCAAGAATGGTCATGGCTGTTTTTCTGGGGATTATTTACACACCCTATTCTAGATTCTTTCACCACTTGGGGGACACAACTCTTTTGGCCCTTTGAAACTCGTTTGGCATTCCAAAACATATTTGTAATCGATCCTTTATATACGCTTCCATTTCTAGTGTTTTTAGTTTTAACCATGTTTCAAGAAAGAAGCTCAGAAAAAAGAAGAAAATTTAACAGGCTTGGTTTGGTCATAAGTTCCTGTTATCTGGGCATTACATTGGTCTTAAAAGGAATTTCATATCAAAAATTTATACAGGCCTTAGAGGAACAGCAAATTGCCTATTTAGCTATAGATACGCGGCCTGCTCCTTTAAACACCATTTTATGGACGGCAAATGTTGCTACAGATAAGGCCTATTTAATAGGCAATTATTCTTTTTTTGATACACAACCTATCAGCTTCGAAAGCTACCCAAAAAATCATCAACTTTTAGGTGATTTAAAAGAGGATGATAAAATAAAACGACTCATAAAAATCTCCGAAGGTTGGTATAGCATTGCGCAAGAAAACAATCAACTTTATTTAAACGATCTTCGTTTTGGTTTAATGAGTATGGATCCAAAAGAACAAGAGTTTGCTTTTAAATATCAATTAACCAATAAAGACGGTGCTTTAGAAATTATGGAAAATCCAAAGTCCGTCGGTGATGCCAAAGCATTACTAGCAGCTTTATGGAGCCGAATTTGGGGTAATTAATTTTCTACTTTGCGATGACCGTATTGCCCTAAGCGCAGAATACCCTGTAAGAGTTGCTTTTAAATTTTTCGAAAACTAAAATTTTTATAGAGCTTAAAATTCTGAGATTTTAAAATTACAACTAATATTTTGCGCCTAGCGCATAGCGCATGGCGCTAAGCGTGAGATACCAAAGGGTTATTTAAAGATTTTTCACTTGTAAATTATGAAAAGCTTCAGCCTGTAATTTTAACAATTCCTCTGTATTTTGCTCCTTATAGGCGTAAACAGCTTCTACTTCCATAATTTCAGCAAACTTTACATACTTGTACTCCTTATCTATCTGTATTAATTCTTCTCCCAAGGTATTTTCTATTTTAGCCATAGTTTTTATGATAAGATTATGTGTGCCACTTAACCATTTGCTAACATCAGAGGGAGATTTCTCCATTTTCTCGGCAAAGTCAGGTTTACCAACAACCTTTTCCTTTAGAATACTAAACATAATCGGCTCATTAATTATAATTGGCAATAGAAAGCCTGGTGGAATTCTCAATATGATAATAAGGCTGATAAAGAATTGCTATTTGAGTTTTTTGAATGTATTGACCGTATTATTGCAGTTTTAGAAGGCATAATGAACGCTACGAAATATAAGGGCATCACTAGAACTTTAAAAGCAATTGCTACTAGAGATTTACAAAATTTAGTGAAACTGCATATTTTAAACCCAATCGGTGGCAGAAGAAGTACGCGGTATGAGATTTTGTTTATAATAAAAAAGCCTTCAATTTTCATTGAAGGCTTTTAATATTGGCGGTCCGGACGGGACTCGAACCCGCGACCCCCTGCGTGACAGGCAGGTATTCTAACCAACTGAACTACCGAACCGTTGCTTTTAGCGGTTGCAAATATACATAGCTTATTTAATTGGACAAACAATTTCTACTAAAAAATCTGATTTACCTGAAAATAATTCCGTTTTACAAAGTAAAATTTAGTTCAAGCTTAAAAATCAAATACTTGCAGAATGTTGCCATATTAATATTCTTTATCCATAAGGCATAGAAAGCTTAAACAAAAGGCTTCAACATCACAATAAGCAACCTTAAAATACCTTGAGAAGTAAAATTTATTTGGATTATTTTGAAAAAACTATTTTTTTAAAATACCATTGAATCTAAAAAATGATTAAAAAAATCCATTCATAAAAAGTTTAAATCACTTCTAAATATATTTTATATCATTTAAAAACAAAACATGTTTTTGATTTTTAAAAATAGAAAAATCTATTGCGCTTTCTTGCCCTGGAAACGGAGCGTAAAAATGTTCTTTGGAATGGTTTCTCCAAATTAAAACCCAAGCGGTACCAGACTTTGCAATTACTTGGTCTAATACATTTGTCCACCAACTTGCATGTGTAACTTTTTCTAATCCTATTTCGGTTATGGCAAAAGGTTTACTTTTTTCTGTAGCAATGGTTTTTAAGATTTCAAGATTAATTTGTAGTGTTAGTCTAAATTCATCTTCCGTTCCGTGCTGGTACAAATCTATCCCTAAGCAATCTACGTGATCGTCTCCAGGATAATTTAACAAGTAATCCGTTGTGTTCTGGACTAAATTAGGGGCATACACATAGCACAAATTGTGCACATTAAACGTTTTACGTAAAAGGCCAACAGTTTGTTGCCATAATTGCTGGTATTCAGCGGGACTTACATTTGGGTTTCCCCACCAAAACCAAGCCCCGTTCATTTCATGGAAAGGTCTAAATGCTATGGGAATTAAATCACCATTAACATCGTATAAACACTTCATAAACTTTGCTACTCTCGAAAGCCATAAGCAATATAAATTATGATGTGAGCCGCCTTTTAAAACATGTTTTACAGCAACAGTAGTATCCCAGCTATTTTTCTTAGAAACAGGATTATCTGCATGCCAACTTATGGTAATAATACCGCCATTGGCATGCGCTTTTTGAATTAAAACCACCATTGAATCAAACGGTACATCGTCTAAATTGTTTTTATGTTGATGTTCTATTTGCCCGATATCAAAACCATAAACGCCAGGAAAATCCCCAACAACATCATTAATATCGCTGCGATAATCAATTGTATTGTTTCGCCAACCCACTCCATACGATGTGGTGTCTTGATGCCCAAAAGCATAACCTTTTTTGGCTATTTTTTGTAATCGCTCCGCTAGTTTATCTATTCGAGGCAATGCTTTGGTGTCTGAGAAAACTACTGTTTTCATTTCCTTAAAATTATACTCAACTAAAGTTTTATAATTTTTAAAAGGTGTATTCATTTAATAACTATAATAGATATTATTACAGAAAATTTTGTCTTTCGGTCATATAGGTATTAAAAATCGTAGAAAAATCGCCAGCAATATCAACAGGAAAATATTTAATTTTATACTGGCCGCATTTTAATTTTAACTGATGCATATAATCATTAATTTTTTGCTGATATGCTTTCTGAATATTTTCAGCATAAACATCAATTGAAGCTCCCGTTTCAACATCAATAAAGCGCTTAGGACTATTTTCAAAATCAAAATTTACTTCTTTTTCGTAATCCAATAAATGAAACAAAACTACTTCGTGCTTGTTGTATTTTAAGTGGCGTAATGCTTCAAAGAGTTGTTCGTCTTCTGTTTCGGACTGGAACATATCTGTAAACAAGAAAATAAGACTTCTACGCTTTATTTTTTCAGCTATTAAATGCAGGTAGGTATACGTTTTAGTCTGGGTTAGTAGCTCTACCTCATTACTTACTTGGTTTAATTTTGCCAAAAGCATTTGATGATGGCGCTCACTGCCCTTTTCTGTGGCATAAAACGTATCGTTATCTGCGTAAATACTTAAACCAACGGCATCTCTTTGTTTCTTTAAGATGTTCATTAATGCAGCGATAGCCAAAATACCAAAGCCAATTTTATTTAGGTGATTGATGTCTAATTGTTGCATTTTAGGATAATACATCGAAGCAGAATTATCTAAAATCATATGACATCTTAGGTTGGTTTCTTCTTCGTACCGTTTGGTATATAGTTTATCGGTTTTGGCAAATAGTTTCCAGTCGATATGTTTGGTACTTTCACCATTATTGTAGATTTTATGTTCGGCAAATTCCGCTGAAAACCCATGAAACGGACTTTTATGAATGCCACTTATAAAGCCTTCCACCACTTGGCTTGCCAATAATTCTAGGTTTTGAAATAATGTGGCTTTATGTAATTGAAACTGTACATTCATAGGACTAAGATAGCTAAATAAAATCTTTTAGATGGCTTAGATAATTTTGAATAGTAGGTTCTTAGCCTCAAGTAATTCAATACAAAAAACCAAATAGCCAAAGTGGTATTTTATTTACAGGATATTCTACTTCATCCACCACTGCCAAACTATTGGTTACAGAACCAATTTGTCTGTTAGATGTATCTTTTTCACCTTGTGTCGTAAAATAAAAACCATCTAAAGACCAATATGTATCTTGGTTTGGACTTAATTCTAAATGCTTCAGGCGTTGTAATAAAAGGGTAGTTTTCCCTATGCCTCTTGCCCCTTTTATTCCAATTAGTCTATTCTTCTTATTTATTTCTGGATATAAATAACGCTTTTTATCTGTTTTCACTCATTTTGCTAAAAGAACAGATTTTTGTAATAAGGCTCCATTTTGCATATTTGAATATGCAATTAAAATTATTTATTGAACATATAAAAAAGTGCATTAATTTTGTTCTTTAGTTCTTATTCATTGGAAATAGATATTTTATTAAACAATTAAAATTGTATTTAAAAAATCTAAGAGAATAAAAAATATGAAGCTTACCAAATGACAGGTATCATAATTTATCTAAAGAAACTTGAAATATTACTATTTTATTATTATTCTAAAACCATCAGCTTGCTTAACCAAATCGGTTTAGATAAAAATCTCAACAATACAAATACGATAGGGATTTAAAAATAAAAAGACCAAAAAAGCTGTTTATAAGCTAATTAAGTCTTTTTAGTACCCCGGGCGGGAATCGAACCCGCACTCGTTAGAACCGGATTTTGAATCCGGCGCGTCTACCAATTCCGCCACCGAGGCATTATCTTAATATTTTTAAAATTACATTTGCTTAAAGCACCTGCCTGTTGGCAGACCTATATACCATTACCGCCTTGCCTAGCGGCAGGCAGATATTTGATCAAATAGGAGTGCAAAACTATGAAATTAATTCATTTTCGCATCAAAATATTAAACATTTATCTGCTGGCAATACAAATAAATTTCTAAATTTGCACTCGTTTATAAATCTGGAACCCAATAAACTATAAAACAAGCATTTAGCTATGTCATATCAAGTACCTGAACCTAAAATTTTTGCCTGCACACAAAGTACTGTTTTAGCAGAAAAGATTGCAAAAGCCTATGGTGCCGAATTAGGTAAAGTTATTTTTTCAAGATATAGCGATGGTGAGTTTCAGCCTTCCTTTGAAGAATCAGTTAGGGGTACGCGTGTTTTTATTATAGGTTCTACCAATCCGAGTTCTGAAAATTTAATGGAAATGTTATTAATGCTCGATGCTGCAAAACGTGCGTCGGCAAGGCATATAACTGCTGTAATGCCTTATTTTGGCTGGGCCAGACAAGACCGGAAAGATAAACCTAGAGTACCTATTGCTGCTAAATTAGTAGCTAAAATGCTCGAAGCTGCTGGTGCTACGCGGATTATTACGATGGATTTACATGCCGATCAAATTCAAGGCTTTTTTGAAAAACCTGTAGATCACCTTTTTGCATCAACACTTTTTCTACCTTATTTAAAAAAATTAAATTTAGACAACTTAACCATTGCTTCTCCAGATATGGGTGGTTCTAAAAGAGCTTATGCCTATTCTAAAGCTTTAGAATGTGATGTGGTTGTTTGTTACAAACAAAGAGAAAAAGCCAATATTATTTCGCACATGGAACTTATTGGCGATGTTAAAGGTAAAAATGTAGTATTGGTTGATGATATGGTCGATACCGCAGGAACTTTAACAAAAGCCGCTGATTTAATGATTGAGAGAGGTGCTCTTAGCGTACGTGCCATAACCACTCATGGACTTTTATCGGGCGATGCTTACGAAAAAATTGAAAAATCGAAATTATTAGAACTTATTATCACTGATTCTATTCCTACAAAAAAGAATAGTAAAAAAGTAACGGTGTTGAGTTGTGCAGATTTATTTGCTGATGTTATGGAAAGGGTACATAACAACACATCTATCAGTTCAAAATTTTTAATGTAGCTTTCAAAGCATTCCATCCTGAATAAATATTTTAAGAATTGTTTCTAAATCAGTGAATTTACGCACTAAATTTTGAACTATTTAATCTACTTTCTTTTGAAATTTTACTTTTAGACTTCGGGTTAAAGTGATAAATCTTTCAAAATATTTTTTGCGCTAAATAAATAGGTAGCATCGAGAACTTAAAATACTTAATTACTCTTTGAACCCCTAAGTTTTTCTATAAGATTGATTTTTAAAAAATCATAAATCACAAATAAAAAATAAGTAGTATATTTGCCGACCGTAAAAAAACGGGATTACTTTAGTCCAACTGGATAAAATGTAAATTAATAATTAAATAAACATCATGAAGTCAATTACAATTACAGGATCTAAAAGAGAAAGCGTAGGCAAAAAAGCAACAAAAGCCTTACGTAATGCTGAAAAGGTTCCTTGCGTACTTTACGGGGGAGATCAACCATTACATTTTTCAGCGGATGAAGTTGCATTCAAAGAATTAGTATATACCCCTAACGCACATACTGTTGTGATTGCTGTAGAAGGTGAGAAAAATTTGGATGCCGTTTTACAAGACATTCAGTTTCACCCAGTAACAGATAGCATTTTACACGTAGATTTCTATCAGTTATTTGCTGACAAAGAAGTAACTATGGATATTCCTGTTCGTTTGGTTGGGAATTCTCCAGGGGTAAGAAACGGGGGTCGTTTGTTATTCAGAAAAAGAAAATTGACCATCAAAGCTTTACCAGCTAAATTGCCTGATTTCTTTGATGTTGATATCTCTAAATTAAAAATCGCTGGTACTATTGCTGTTGAAACTTTATTAAATGACGATTTTACCATTTTACACCCAAGCAGTACTGCGGTGGTACAAGTGAAAGCTGCTCGTAACGCGGTTATCGTGGATGATGAAGATGAAGAAGGTACTGAAGGAGCCGAAGCTTCTGCTGAATAAACATAATATATACCATTAAAAAAAGCATCCTTTACTTAAAGTTTAGGATGCTTTTGTATTTTTACCACTATAAGTCATTTAAATTATTTTAAAATGTTCGGGTTTTTTAAATCGATTTTTACGGAAAAAAGTAACTTTTTAGACGAAGTAGCTAGCATGAAAAAATATTTAATTATAGGCTTAGGGAATATTGGACCCGAGTACGCACAAACCAGACATAATATTGGTTTTAAAGTATTAGATGCTTTAGCAAATAAAGAAAATTTGACTTTCGAAACCCTTAGGCTTGGTGACCTTTGTACGCACAAAATAAAGGGTAGAAGCATTCTTTTATTAAAGCCATCTACCTATATGAATTTAAGCGGCAAAGCGCTTAAGCATTGGATGGAAAAAGAAAATATACTGCTAGAAAATATATTAGTGATTACGGATGATATAAATTTAGATTTTGGCGTTATTCGCATTAAAACCAAAGGAACTAACGGTGGGCATAACGGTTTAAAAGACATTCAAAACACCTTAAATTCTTCTGAATATAACCGATTTCGATTTGGGGTTGGTTCCGATTTTGGTAAAGGCAAACAAATAGATTATGTTCTGGGAAAATGGAATGATGATGAAAAAATTGCCCTTGCAGAGCGTTTAGAAAAAGCCACCAAGGTTATTGAATCTTTTGTGCTTTCTGGGATAAACCAAACCATGAACGAGTTTAACAATAGTTAGTGCTATAAGACTCTAAAACTAAAAATACCCGAACTAGCCGAATTACCCGCTGCATCTACGGTTTTAACACTCCAAAAATACACCGTATTTGAAGCTACACTCACTTTAAATTCTTGGGTTGTTCTATTCGTATTTCCTACTAAAGCCATTGTGGTTTTCGCTGTTGAAAAATAAACTTCATAGGCTGCAATATCACCATCAATATCTGAACCCTGCCAAGTTAAAATAACCTCGTTATTTATATCCTTTAAAATGGAATTACCAGATAAAGGAGTGATAATTTTTGTCGGAAATGGGGCATGTGTTGTTTGAGTACCAGCATTAAAAAAGTTCCAAACCTCACTCGTTGCGGTTTCTGTAACCGCTGTATTTGCCGAAACAACACTCCAGGAATAAGGAACTCCTTTCATCAATGGCAACTCTATAGCTGTGTTATTTGTATTTACCGATTGTGAAATGTTGGTGTTTAAATTTACCACCTTTAAGGTATAGCGCTGGGTGTTCGCTGAGGCTTCCCATTGAAAATTAATCAAACGTGTAGTCTGATTTATATTTTGGCCAACAGTGCATTCAGAATTTTCGAGAGGGAAAATTAACTTTGCAATGGCTGGTTTTTTAGGTTCGTCTTTTGAACAAGCAAAAAACAAATAAAAAACACTCGTAAATAGTAACTTTTTCATTGCTTAATCAGTTTAAAAGTTTGTTTAAATTGATATCCATTTACCCTGACAAGATAAACTCCAATAGGCAATTCACTTATATCTAAAGGCAATTCGAATAGGATTCTCTTTTGAAAATTTACCTCTTTGACTAATCTGCCATTTATAGCATAGATTTGCACTTTACAATTCTCGATGGCTAAACCAGTAAAAATAGTGGTCGTCTCTCTCGCCGGATTAGGATATAAAAATGGTTTTTCGGCAAACA
>Ga0209702_10005466_pt1 | contig 17252 bp, 13 predicted proteins | sample FRY01_FD_187210 | JGI IMG/M metagenome (GOLD analysis project Ga0209702, IMG submission 187210) | Freshwater microbial communities from Lake Fryxell liftoff mats and glacier meltwater in Antarctica - FRY-01 (SPAdes) (version 2) | ecosystem: Environmental > Aquatic > Freshwater > Ice > Glacier...
CGGAGAAGCCCTATTACAGCCCCCGTATCGTTGCATGCAGGGCGCTGGGGCATTACAAGACCGACGAAGCGTTTGAGACGCTGAAAAAGCTGCTGAAGACGACATCTGACGATGTCCGCGGGAGCGCGACGACGCTGGAAGGCGACGACGCTGGAAGGCGACGAGGGCTGCGCCAAAGCCGTGCGACATTGGGCAATTCATGGAATTGGCACGAGCCCGCATCCGAAAGCCCTGCCACTCTATTGGACATTCGCCAACGATTCCTATTACGGAGTACGACTGTGGGTGGTGCAGAAAGCCGGCCAACTGAAGACGCCCGAGGCACGCGCCATCATTCAAAAGATGACATCCGACGAGAATGAAATGGTGCGCAACGAGGCGCTTCGTTATCAGAAGTTACTCACGACGGGCAAATGAAGGGGACATGGAATATATTTCGGGCCGAACAAGGGCGATGAAGTTGACCGGGCCGGCATCACGGCTTTTCGCGTGATAATGTCATTGCAGCCGGCCCGGCAAGTGAATGCGGTCGTTAGGCGGCAAGACATAAGGGGGCAGATGTGGAAGGGTTCCAACTCGGCAAGGTCATCCAATCGATGTAAGCACGCGCCGTCACAACTCATTACCCATCCTGACGAACTAGATTTGACAAGTCGATGCCGCACCATTAATATCCGGTAGATTTCTACCGCACTTCAGCGGTTCGAATACCTGTTCGGCGGTCCGATGCCGGACTTCCCGGCGTAGTAGGGCCGACAAGCAAAGGGGGCGGCGGGCCCGCCCTCTTTCCCGCGCCCATGTTTCAAGCACTTGAAAAGGATAGGAAAGGTGTCCCATGCAGATAGAGCGAATTACCCACAATCCTGCCGTCATGGGCGGGAAGCCTTGCATCCGTGGACTGCGAGTTACAGTCTGTGCCATCCTAGGCTTGCTGGCCGGCGGCAAGTCCCGCGAACGAATTCTGCAAGCGTACCCTTACCTGGAGCCCGAAGACTTTGATGCGGTGTTAGCCTACGCCGCCTGGCGGCTCGAAGAGCGGGAAGAACCTCTGGTTGTCGCATAAGTGTACAGCTTGTTGTTGACATGAACCTGTCGGTGGAGTGGCTACAAGGAAGTCGATGAAGGCTTCAGCGCTAACCTTTGGCTTGTTTATAGATGGCAAAAATAGCCAGATTGAATAGTTTAGGCGGGCCTAGTTTCGGCTAACAGCGTAAGTCCTAAATCTAATGGAATAACAGAAATGTAAGAAAGCGGGGGCGCTGTTACTTGCACCCGGGGCAAACTTATCTTACTTTATCACTCAGGAAGAATAATTAAAAGAAAAAGGAGTTTGCAATGCTATTAGCTGAATCAACCTGGGACGAAATCGCCAACCTGGATAAAAACACACCCGTGGTAATTCCTGTAGCAGCGATTGAACAGCATGGCAGGCACTTACCCGTTTTTGTGGATAGTATGTTACTGGGAGAAGTCATTCGCAGAGTTTCGGAAGCGATGCGGGGAAAAGTTCTATTTGCACCGTTAACATGGTTTGGGAATTCGCATCACCACATGGATTTTGCAGGTACACTTTCTGCCAACCCTCGCCTTTATCTAGATATGCTTAACAACCTTGCAGATAATTTTATTGATCACGGCTTTAAACGCATTGTGTTCATCAACGGGCATGGCGGGAATATCTATCCCGGTAAGCAGGCTACCTTCGAACTTAGGCAAAAATACAGGCATCGTTCTGATCTTCTTTTATTGTTCAGCACCTATTGGGATTTAAGCTCTACTCCCCATCTTGCGTTAAAAGATTTTGTGCAACAAAAGATGGGGCACGCCTGTGAATGGGAAACCTCGATGATCCTTAAGCTTGCACCTCATTTGGTAAAAGGGAAAGTAGCAGAGTTAAAGAAAGTAGAATTTGGTTTCGCCTTTGAACCATCTTACCGAGGTTGGATTACCAAAGATCGAACCGAACCAGGGCATATAGGAGACCCTAGGCACGCTACCGCTGAAAAGGGAGAAATACTCTTCTCCACTTTCTCAAGCGATGCAGTTGACTTCCTTGAAAAAGTTATCAAGTGGGATGGAAAATCTTGGTTCTAAAGTTATAAATAATTTTAAGCTTATTTACGGAACAAGAACCATCCGCGGACATTGGTTCCTACCTGCAGCAAGGTCCGCAAGTGCGATTTGAATATCATTTAATGGCCTAGTTTCCACCAGAACCTTAGCCTTTAATTTCTGGTGAATCTGGATCACTTCTTTTAAAGTGGCAATAGGGCCTACATAACTACCTTTAATGCAAATGCCTCGAGCAACAAGTTCAAACCAAGGAACAATAAGATCGCGAGTGGCGCCTAACCCAACAACCACAAGGGTGCCGCTGTTTTTTAGTGAACGAATGGCATTATGCACAGCGCCAATATCGGGAACAAAAACAAGAGCTGCATCGAACCCAAAATTTTCTTGAAGTTGTTCCCACTCGAAAACTGTGTATGCCTCTGCGCCCATCACTTTGGCTTCTTCAACACGATTTTTAGACTGATCAATTACTGCAACTCTTGCATAAATTGGTAGAGCGTATTGAATAGCAAGGTGGCCTAATCCGCCTGCACCGAGAATCAAAAGTGAATTTTTCCCTGCATTTTTCAACTGCTTGATCGCCTCGAATGCAGTAAGCCCTGCACAGGCTAAAGGCGCAGCTTGAATAGGGTCTAAATCATTTGGAAGAAAAGCAATACTACGAGAATCAGCGGCAGTGAATTCTGCGTGTGTACCAGGAATAACATAACCAGTATTGAGTTGTTTTTCGCAGTAATTTTCTGCACCAGATTTACAGCACGCACACTGCCTGCAGGTTCTACCTAACCAAGGAATTAAAACTTTTTGACCAAGCGAAAACCCTTCAACTTTGGAACCCAGTGCTTCGATAACTCCGGCGCCTTCGTGGCCGAGAATTATCGGTAGCACTGGCTTTTTATCCCAAACACCTGTCATTGTATGCAGATCGGTCTGGCAGATTCCACTAGCTAAAATACGAACCAATACCTGATTAGGCTTCGGATCGGGCACCGCAACCTCTTCAATTTCAATCCCCCGAGAAAATTCCCGAAGCACCGCTGCTCGCATCTTTCGCATCTAATACTTTCTAATCTAATACCTTTTATTAGCAAGGTTCTTGCTGACTTAAACAATGTATCGTTCCTAGTCCCCAAACTAAATCAACACAATGAATCCCCACTATATTTTTTTTTGGAAATAATTGTGCAAGGATGTTGAGCGCAAGTCGGTCGTTCGCATCATTAAATGTTGGTACCAGAACAACTTTGTTTCCAATATAAAAATTTGCATAGCTTGCAGGCAACCTTACACCTTCAAAAGTAATTGGAGAAGGCATAGGAAGCTCAATAACTTCGAGTTTTTGTCCGTCAGCATCCGACATTTCTTGAAGCCTTGAAAGATTTTCCTGCAGGGGTTTATAATTTACATCCGATTTATTTTGCTCTACCACGGTTACAACTTTTCCTTTGGCAACAAATCTGGTCAGGTCGTCTACATGGCCGTGTGTGTCATCCCCTTCAATTCCTGTTCCAAGCCAAAGGACTTTTTTAACCCCTAAATACCTTGCAAAAATATCTTCGTAATTAGATTTGGTAAAACCTAAGTTGCGCTGCTGAACCTTGGATAAAAGACATTCTTCCGTTGTAAGCAAAGTCCCCATACCATCGACATCGATACTACCGCCCTCAAGGATAGTACGAATATTATTGACTTTAGGTTGCCAAGTGGAAAGATTTCTGGTGGAAGCAATAATATTGGGGATGTTATCGTCTTGAGAAAAATTTTCATATTTTGCCCAAGCATTGAAGCCGAAATCCAGAACGCCCTTATTGTGATGCTTATCTTTGACAAAAATCGGGCCAAAGTCGCGAATCCAGCTTCGATTGGTTGGCGCAATTACAAATTCAACCTGCTTTAAGTTTACCCCCGCCAAGGCCAAGGTATCAGAAACAAAAGAAATGTTGGTGGAATCTTTAACGATGAGGCGCACGGTTTCCGAAAGGGCAAGATTTTTGATGATTTCGCAATAGACCCAAGGGATTGCGGTAAATTTCCCTGGCCAGTCATTAGTTTGATAAGGCCAAGCAAGCCAAGTTGCGGTATGGTCTTCCCATTCCGCTGGCATTCTAAACCCTAATGCAGAAAGATCTTCGGTAATTTGGGCCATTTCATTTCACCCCTTTTTTCTTTAATCAAATCAAAAAAAGAAAAGCCTAACCCAAACATTTTATTAATGTCTTATTCTCGTTTGTTATATACTATTAGAGCTTGGATTTCTCTTTGTCACAAGGGTTCGGTATGCAATTGGATAAGAAAAATAAATTAACCTCACCCAAACCCACTACGAGGGAACATTTCCAGCCTTTTCCTTTTTCGGGAAATGCCCATATCCAAACCCTGCTTGGTGCTTTACTAGACGCTTCTCCTTTGGAATTTCCCTCTAAGGAAGTTATTGTTCCCGTTTCTGATGGCGATGCCTTGCTAGTCTACGATAGCAAACCCGCTGCTTGGACTCCTGGTTTGCCTATAGTGATCCTTGTGCACGGCCTGACAGGTAGCCATCGTTCCAACCATGTTGTTCGAGTCGGTGAAAGTTTATACCGAAAAGGTTGCAGAGTTATTCGCATTAACCAGCGGGGAGCGGGCCCAGGAATTCATTTGGCACGCCTATCCTATCACGCTGGAAGGTCCGAGGATGTCCGATGCGTAATGAAATTTTTTCAAAATGAAGCTGACCCTTCACCCCAATTTTTGATTGGGTTTTCGCTTGGTGCCAACATTATTTTAAAACTTGCAGGCGAAAACGAAGAAACGCAAAACCTTGCAGGTATTGTTGCAATGGCTCCGCCAATCAATCTTAAACTTTGTTCCGACCTGCTTGAGAAAAAGAGCAATCAAATTTACGAAAAGCATTTCTTATCAAATCTGATAACCGAGACAAAGAAAAGACAAAAGTTTTTCCCTGATTTACCCCCTTTGCATTTCCCTTCTAATATGTCCATTCGCTTATTTGATGAATACTACACTGCTCCACGGGCAGGATTTACCTGTGCAGATCAGTATTACGAGGAAAGTTCAGCAGAAAAGTACCTTAAGAATATCACCGTCCCTACTTTTATTTTAACTTCTAAAGATGACCCTTTCATTTGCTTTAAACCCTTTGAAAATTTAGAAGTACCTGATTGTGTTACCCTCTGTGCCCAAAATCATGGCGGACATCTAGGTTTCTTTGGTTCAGATGGCAATGGTGGCCATCGTTGGGGAGAATCAAAAATCATCCAGTGGATAGAACAACACCTTGTTTTATAATTAGATCAATGATTTAAAACCTGCATTAAACACTTCGGTTGAAACTTTATTTTCAAACTTTTTAAAATTGGCTTGAAACAAACCCGACAAGGTTAGTGCGCTTTCTTGATAAGCCTTGGTATTATTCCAAGCAAGTAGAGGATTGATCATATCTTTTTCAACCCCTGGGCAAGCAGAAGGGACTTCTAGCCCGAAATAGGGGTCTTTATTAAAGGAGATGGAATCAAAATTTCCGTTTAAAACCCCTGCTAATAATGCGCGAGTAACAGGTAAGGGAAAGCGATGCCCCTGCCCCGGTTTTCCACCACGCCAACCTGTGTTTATTAACCATACCTTGCACGAATACTGTTCTATTTTCTTCTGTAACAATTCTGCATAAACACTTGGAAACCTTGGCATAAATGGCGCACCAAAACAAGTGCTGAAGGTTGCTTGTGGCTCGGAAACACCTTGCTCGGTTCCTGCAACCTTGGCGGTATACCCAGACAAAAAATGATAGAGAGCCTGATATTCATTCAACCTGCTTAACGGGGGCAACACGCCAAACGCATCACAGGTAAGAAAAAAGATATTCTTAGGGTGCCCCCCAGAAGAGTCGGGGCAAATATCTCGAACAAGTTCCAAAGGGTAAGCGGCGCGAGTATTTTCTGTAAAGGAAGAATCAAAAAAATCTGGAAGCCTAGTTTTTTCATCTAATGTAACATTTTCCAGCACGGTCCCAAACTGTAGCGCTTCATAAATATGAGGTTCGGCCTTTGGAGAAAGCTTTATGGTTTTTGCATAACATCCACCTTCAAAATTAAACACCCCTTTTTCTGACCAACCGTGTTCATCATCGCCTATAAGAAGTCGCTCGGGATCTGCAGATAAAGTTGTTTTTCCTGTGCCTGACAAGCCAAAAAGTAATGCAACATCGCCTTCTCTTCCCATAGTTGCAGCACAATGCATTGGGAAAACCCCAGCAACAGGTAACAAATAATTAAGAAAGCTAAACACTGATTTTTTTATTTCTCCTGCGTAAGAAGTACCTGAAATGATTACTAAGTTTCTTGAAAGATCGAGCACGATATTAGTTTTAGTTGCTTGGGAATCAACCAGAATGGTAAGAGTTTTCCCTTTAAAATTTTTAATAGGCTTACGAAACATACAGCGAGAAAATAAACTTTGCCACGCCAAATCCCCTATCACTTGCACCCCCACTGCGTGACTTTCATCCGCACAAGCAGAACCCTCCATCGAAAAAATTTCTTTTTTAGAAAGTTCTAATGCTGTATTTTCAAAAAGAGCATCAAACGCTTGAATACTCATTGGTTGATTAACACTGCCCCAATCGATGGAATTTCGAGTGGCAAGGTCATCAACCAGATAACGGTCCTTGGGTGACCTGCCTGTATGTTTGCCTGTTTTCACGGCAAAAGAGCCGCGATTGGTAAGTTTACCTTCCTTGCGTTCAAGGGCAATTTCAATCCACTTAGCACTGCTATTCGCTGATTGACATAGGTTAGAATTTAAAAGGGACTTAATGATTTCGTTATGATTCATAAGAATATATTCCTTTATTTAACAAGATTCAGGTTAAAATAGTCAACTAGATAAAAGTAGAAATAACATTGTGGTTATTGTAATTAAAAGCAAGTAAATTGACCTCTATTTGAATGGGAATAAGCATAATGAGGGCATACGGAATCGAATATTTTCTGAAAGGAATCTTCCTAGGATTAGCCATTTATGGCGCCCTACAGGTAGGTAGGGCCCAAAATCCCAATGCCTTCCTTTTCCTTATCTTAAATGGGACCGCCTGGGTTGGCTTTTTGTTAGCTTTAATACTGGGGGCTTTCTCGCAGCGCAATCAATTCCAATTAGGTTTTAAAAACCCGCTTGCCTTCCTTCTCTTTTTACTTCTCGAACATTCCAGCAAAATATTCGATGGCATTCTGCTTGGAACTGCTTTGGGCGTTTTCCTCGTCGTTCCTTCAGACCCACAATTAATGCTTTCCTGCGTAGGCATAGGGGCTACCCTAGGCATTAGCTTTTCTACCGTAAGAAGGGTAAGGAAAAAGAATTATAGACTGGGGATTATCTTTGGTGTTGCAGCAGGGTTAAGTGGGGCAATCGCTTATTTCCTTGGGCTTACCCCTTGGAATGAAAATCCCCTTGTTCTTTCTCACCCACAGTTATTTTCAATCCAGTTAATTGCTTTTCTACCGCTATTTTACATTTTGACTTTTTCAGGCCTAGCAGAAGAATCAGAAATAGAAATAGGCGCAATCAGCTCGTTACTTGGCATCGCTCTTGGTATCCTAACAATGGATCAAGTTCCTTTACGAACCCTAGGTTTCCTAATTCCAATAGCTTTATTTTTTGTATACACCATGCGCATACTTCCAGCTCTTAGAATTTTGAAGCATATATTTCGCGGAATGAGTTTCGCCAAACTAGGGCAACAAAAAAATGCCTTACTCGCTTTCAAACGAGCCTTACAGCTAGATCCCCAAAACCTACTAGCACGAAACAACTACTGGAAACTTCACTCAGACCTCGACCTCGTTAAACTCGAAACCGATCCAGAAACTATGGCTCTCGTTGACTGCGATCTCTGCCTTGATCGAGTTGAATTTTTACTGGTTGATGGTAAGCCCGCTGCAGAGAAAAGAACTGAAGCTTTACGCCTTCTTTCTCTTATCGAAAACCTTAAACCTATCCTTCACGATAGTACCGGGTACTGGCAATGTGTGCTTGCCCTTCACGATAGGAATATTGAAAAAGCTGCCAATTTATTAGAGCAGAACTTATCAATTATTAATCCATCTGAAATCCAACAGAATAGTAAGTCATATTACGCATCTTGGAACCTAGCCTTAAGTGGACACCCAGAAATGAAAACGAGGGTAGGGTTTCAATTAATCAAAAATCCGGCTTTACGCCTAAATGCTATTGCCTCGGTTGAACGCCAACTTGTCCGCGACAGCAATGATCAAGGGGCTTGGGCGATTAAACGCTTTCTGTATTCGGAAATAACTTGGGAGAACTTTTTCAAATATCCTCCAAAAATCCAGAGTGACTTTGATTTCCATTTTGTAAAAGATTTGGGGTTGGCACTGCTGGAGCAAAAAATAGAACTTGAGCGAGCGGCAGATTACTTAGAAATTGCAGTGGTGGGCTTGCCTCAACTTGCACCATTTTTGATGGTGCAATTAGGCAAGGTGTTTTCTCAAGAAGAAAAAAATGAACAGGCAGAGCATTACTTTGAAAAAGCTGTAAATACAGGCAGACAAATCAGTGTCAAAAATATGAAAGACCAAGAAAGGTTAGCCTATTTTTCTGCGGTTAAGTTCTTGGCTGACTTAGCCCTACACCGCAATGATAACCACAAAGCTTTGGAGTTTTTTCATCTCTTTACCGAATTCGAGCGTAGTGGAGTTGAAACTCTTCGTATCCTCGCGACCCTACACGAAGAAAAAGGGGAAGCTCTTTCTGCACTTCGGGCAGTTGAGCAGGCCCTGGTTTTCCAAGCCGATGATAAAGATTTAATCGCTCGAAAAGATCGATACCTCTATTCAGTTAGTTTAGAAGAACTTGCTGCAAATAAAGAAGCCCTCGCCAAGGGATTTGATATCGCTTATTGCATTAAGCGCGCTAAAACCATTCTTGATAGTAAACTCGATGGCCCCGATTGGATTGATGTTGCAAGGCATTTATCTAGCCTTGCTATGATTCTCACTCCAGAAAGTATTCAGGCTCGGGTTTTATTCTCTAGGGCTGCACTCCGACTAGGCGACCGGGCAGAAGCAAAAGCTTATCTCGAAAAAGTTCGAGAACCCAAGCCAGATCGATTTAATGGCAGCGATGAAGAAGACGCCTGGTTCACTGCTTGCCAATTGCTTGGAGATATTTACATCGAGATGGAAATGTACGGGGAAGCCGTTGCGTGTTATCAAGATTTTAAAACGAGCCCCAAGAGTGGCGCACGAACTTGGTTGAAAATGGGGATGGCACTCGAGAAAATGAACTCTACAAAAAAAGCCATTGCTTGTTATGAGCAAGCCACAGCTTATGAAGGCAATCCCCACGCTAGGGAAGCACAAGAAGCCCTTTACCGCTTAAAGTAAAAGGCTTCTTTTAATAAACCTACAATCAATTATTTAGATTTCGCTTTAACCACAGGCTTCTTGGCTGGTTTAGAAATTTCAGCAAAGTGCTGGCAATCACCAGAAAGAGGGCAACGAGCACAATTGGGTTGTTTATCGTGGCAGAAGAGTGTGCCTACAATGCTGATAACATCAGTAAATTCAGCACCCTTTGCCTTTGGAATGAGATGCTCAAGGGCCGTGCGAATTTCTGCAACTTGTTCCTGTGTTTTTTCTACCAACCCAAGTCGTACCGATACCCGTTGCGTTGGTGGGTCTACGGGAATAGCATGACCGCCTAAAGATCGCTGCGTAACCCAAGCTCCTAGGTAATCATTAGCAAACTGATAACGCGAGAGATGTTTTGTGGCTTGTTTCAAACCTTTTTTTTGCAAAAATTCCAACTCAAATGAATAGGTAGTTTCAAATAGTTCTTGCAAAAAACCAATCACTCGGTTGGCACGGTCTACGGGTCGGGTCATACCAAAAAAACATTCTTCCAGTTCCCTCACCGAACTAACTCTTATTTCATTCCAATCAAAGAAATCTTCGATCAATTTTTTATAAACTGCATCGGCTTGTTCTTTGCTTGCACCTTCCCTACAAATCGCATAAATAGCTTGCTCCATCACAGGAAGTTCTTGATGCTCTGTAGCAACAAGTTTTTTTCCCTTGGAAAACAGTACAGTTACAATTTTTTGTTTATTTACGGTCGTAGCCATATCTTTCACAACTCCATGAATGAGTTTGGCACAGCAGAAAAACTGTTCTCCTGCTGCTCTTACTAAGACTAACTTTTCTTTTTGTCCTCGGATGGTCCGCCATCAGATTCTTGACTTTCAGATTCGTCAGAAGATTCGTCTTCCACTGCATCCGCTTCTAAAATCTCATCCTTTGAAATTTTAGAAGGATTAGCTAGTGCTTCTTGAATAAGTCTACTAACCTCGAGGCTTTTCTTAATGCCCAAATCTAACACAAAAGTTAAAACAGGAAGGAACCGGGTTTTCATTCGGTCTGCAAGTTGCGCCTGAACGAAACCCGCAGCACGATTTAGCGCAATAAGTGTTTCTTTTTGTCTTTCATCGTCTCCCATGACGGAAACAAAAACTTTAGCGTGTTGCAGATCGCCAGAAACTTCAGCACGCAAAACGGTAACCATCTGAATTCTTGGATCAGAAAGTTTAAATAAAATGGTTTCGCTAGCAACTTCTCTTATAACTGCTGAGATTCTAGCAAGGCGATGCGTTTTCATTTATTTACCCTGCCTTTCTTTTTTCCTTACACTATTTCGATCTGGTGATCGATAAATTCTGCTATCGGATGAACTCTTAATGCTTGTGCGATTGTCTCCATCACCGACAAGACAAACTTCACTTCATTTCCAACAGTGGCCAATCCTAGGACGATAATTTGCCTATTTTCTTGCTCATCGACTTCAGCAATAGAAACGTTGTATTTGTTTCTAATTTTTTCCTTGATGCTGTTAAGAATCTGCCTTTTATCTTTTAGGCTGTAAGATTCTCTTACTAGCATTCGAACTCGCATAGCAGCAATAACCACATCATCCATATTCACCTAGGAATCAGGAAAGGGTTCTCATTACCTGTTCAACTTTGTAAGCTTCTATAACATCATCCACTTTGATATCATCGTAGTTGGCAATTTTAATACCGCATTCAAAACCTTCACGAACTTCGCGAACATCTTCTTTAAATCGTTTAAGCGATTCCAAGCCAACGGATTTTTCTGGAGGAGGATAAATCACTACGCCGTTTCTTATTACTCGTATCTTTGCAGACCGTTCGATCGAACCTTGAGTCACATAACAACCTGCAATAGTTCCAACTCGACTAATTTTGAAGGAGTCGCGAACCACAGCTCGACCAAGATGGATAACATCTTCACGCGGTTTCAGCTTGCCTTCTAGGGCATTTCGCACATCTTCTGCCAGTTGATAAATGATATTATACTGCTTGATTTGTATGCCTTTTTCCTCAGCAACGGCTCGGGCTCGGTCATCGGGCACCGAGTTAAAACCAACGATAATGGTGTCATCGGGGGAAGCCAGCGCAAGTTGAACATCACTTTCAGTAATCCCACCCACTGCGGAATGCAGCACTCGGACACAAACTTCTTCGTGGGTAAGTTTTTCAAGTTCCTTGCGGATAGCTTCAATCGAGCCTCTAAAGTCAGCTTTTAAAATCACTTTTAGTTCGGTGACTTTATTTACCGAGAGGGTTTCTAGAGTCATAGGGGAGCGCTTAAAGATTTGAGCTTCAAGGGCTCTCATTTTGCGTCTTCCAGCAATTTCGCGGGCTTTTGCTAAATCGTCGATCACCACAAAAACATCATCTGCATTGGGGATTTCATCGAGACCCGTTACCTTACAAGGAACACTTGGCCCAGCTTCTGTGATTGGCTTGCCCATATCGTCGTACATCATACGAACACGGCCATAACCTGATCCACACAAGATGACATCGCCTTTTCTCAAAGTTCCATCTTGAACGATAATAGTGGCAAATACGCCTTCGCCTTCGCTGACATTAGCTTCCAGACAAACGCCCTTAGCGGTTTTTTTTGGGTTCGCCTTGAATTCTTCAACTTCTGATACAAGGGTAATCGTCTCCAATAATTCACTAATACCCTTACCAGTAGCAGCACTAGTCTGGACAAACTGCACATCGCCACCCATCGTATCAGGAATCAAACCCTGGCCGTAAAGTTGCTGTTCGGTTTTCCGAAGGTTTGCATTGGGGAGGTCAATTTTATTGATAGCAACAATAATTTTTACATTAGCAGCTTTAGCGTGACTGATGGCTTCTTCGGTTTGAGGCATAACACCATCATCTGCAGCTACCACAATAACGGCAATGTCGGTAACATTTGCCCCACGAGCTCTCATTTTAGTAAAGGCTTCGTGGCCGGGAGTGTCTAAGAAAGTAATTGGCTTGCCGTTATGATCTACACGCCAAGCACGAAGGACTTGAGTGATACCCCCTGCTTCGCTGGCAGCCACCTCACTTTTACGAATTTTGTCTAAAAGGGAAGTTTTACCGTGATCAACATGACCCATAATAGTCACGATAGGTGCCCTGATAATAAGATCTTCAGCGTTATCTTCTTTAGCAGAATTGGAGGTAATCTTTTCTTCGAGATCTTCCTTCTTCTTAATTTCGAGTTCGCAACCTGCTTCTAGTGCGATGGTAGCAGCAAAGTCTGGCTCAACAATGGAGTTAATATTTAGCCCAGCGGTAAGCCCGGCTCCCATAAGTTTCAATAACAATTCACCAGATTTCATACCAAGAGCTTCGGACAAAGAACGCACTGTAATTGGCACTACAAGGGGCACCTTACCCTTTCGGGGTTGAGGCCCTTTCAAGGTTTTATGTCGGCGCCTTTCCCTTACAATTCGCTGTTGTTCCGATTCATCCTGATCCATTAAACCAGAAAGATTAGTAACCCTAAGGCCTACCCCATCGTGTTTTTTGCGAACTTCTCTTTCGCGATGCCTATCAGATCTACCAACCACGCCCCCCGGCCGCTTAGCACCGCCCTTGCCTTTACCTTTTTCGCCCTCTTCCTCGTCCTCAAAGGGAACCTGAGGTACTTGATTTTGAATTCCACCGACTTGCTGCTTGAGAATAGTCTGCCGAGTAAGGTCTTCAATTCGTAAAGCAGAATTACCCTTAGTTAGCAAGTCTTTAGGAATTTCCCCGATTTTTCGAGGTCCTAAAGGCGCAACAGGTAGCTTTTTCTCTTCTACAGGCTTTGGTTTAATAATTGGTGGGGAAGCAAATTGTGCTACCGTAGGGCGCAATATCGGTCTACCCTTAGCCCTTCTTAATCCGGGATCCCCAGCACTTGGCCTTGGTGCTGCATCTAGGTTTCGCATCCGCATATTTTTAATAGTGGGTGCTACATTTACAGCTACATCCGCAACCGTTGCAGCAACAACAGCGGGCAATTCAATTTCTTGAATGGGTACAACTGGGATTACGATAACGAGCGGCTCAATAACCACCGGTTCTTCTATTTTAAATGGTGCAACCTTCTTTACCTTTTCTTTTACAACGACTTCTTCTGCTTTTACAGGAACTACTGGGGCTTCCTGAGGAACCTCAACAACTTTGACCCCTTTACTTACAGCAGGTTCTTTTTTAACAACCGGCTTTATAATCTGAGGTGGTTTAGATGGGGCAATAACTGGCACAGGAACTGCAACCACAGGAGCAACCGGGGCAGAAGAAATAGGCGAAACCGCTGACTTCACGCCACTTTTGCTGATTATATTTTCCACCGTTTCACGCTGTGCAGGTTCAAGGCTGCTTAATTGATTTTTGATATCTAGCCCCAACCTGTGGCAAAGATCAATCAAATCTTTACAGTCTACATCTAACTCTTTAGCAAGCACATAGATACGGATTTTGTCTTTTAGCAAGCTTGGCTCCTAAACCTCTCATTAAAACCCTTACAATATGCCTTCAAATGAATGGCAATATCATATTCTAACGGTAAAAAACTGGTTGAAAAGCCTAGAATGCCAATGTTCTTCGAACTATTTTTAGCTAAACCGGCATTTTCAACACTTTACTTCACCGAATCAGGACTACTTTCTGGCTCTAAACCAGATTCTAAATTTGGTTCTAAACCTGGTTCTGCAGATGTCTCAGGCACCACTTCTTCCGAAGCCGGGCTATTTGAAAACAAGTTTTCAAACTCCTGATGCTTTACCTTTGGCGCAGATTGTACGGGCGCTGCAAAAGAACGCCTCTCTTCCGAATCCATTAGTTCTAGCTGACGCAATTTTTCTTCCTCAACCTGCTGTGCCGCTTCTTCTGCAAACGCAACAAGGTCTTCTGCCTGACCTTCAGTTAAACCGGTCATTTCCGCCAACTGAGTGGGTTCCATATAAGTAATATCTTCATACGAAAGGAAACCATCTTCAATGAAAGCTTCCACCATAGTGCTAGTAACATTAGGAAGAAGACCAAACCAGTTTTCTGCTTTTTCGATCACCGAGGCCAACTCATCGTGAGTCATAATATCGATATCCCAGCCAACCAATTTAGAGGCAAGCCTTACATTCTGACCCCTCCTGCCAATTGCAAGAGATAACTGATCGTCCTTCACCAAAACAATTGCCCTGCCCAATTTGGGATAGAGAAAAACTTCTTCGATAGCGGCAGGCTGCAATGCATAAGGGATTAGAACCTGAAGCGAATCATTCCAGCGAACAATATCGATTCTTTCACCACCTAGTTCATCCACAATATTCTTGATTCGGCTACCTCGCACACCAACGCAAGCGCCCACGCAATCGACCTTGGTGTCGATACTGCTAACAGCGACCTTGCTTCGATACCCGGCTTCTCGGGAGACCGCCTTAATTTCGATGGTTCGATCAGCGATTTCTGGGATTTCGTTTTCGAATAATCTACGAACGAAATCTGGGTGGGTTCTGGAAAGAACGATACGAACCCGATTCCCAACTTTCCGAACTTCTAAAATTACAGCTTTAACTCTCTCGCCAACATGATGAGTTTCGCCAGGAATTTGCTCACTTCTAGGCAATAAAGCTTCAACTTTGCCAAGGGAAAGAGTTGCAGCGCCTTTTTCTAGGCGGGTAACCACGCCTTGCAATTGATCACCCTTTTGGGCGTTGTATTCGTTGAAAACTTGCTCGCTTTCCGCTTCACGGAAATATTGAATCATCATCTGTTTAGCTGATTGAGCTGCAATTCTTCCCACATCATCAGGGGATAAAACCTCATCTTTATAACGAGCAACTATCACACCCGTTTGACGATCGATACCCACAAAAATATCAGCTTCTTTAATTTCGTCGGGGTCTGCTTCGCCCATAGTGAAAACAGCGTGTTCAGGAATAACAATAGTGTCAGGCCCGGTTTTCTTTTTAGTTTTTTTAGGTTTTGCAGCGGCTTGCAAGGTAGTTTGCCATTTGGTAATAGCAAGCCTTAAAGCTTTTTCAATACTTACAAAAATAAGCTCTCGGGAAATATTTTTTTCCCTGCTTAACAAATCTACGCCACGAATTAAGTCTTGGCCATTCATCCTAACTCTCCGCAAATATCGAAAAAAGTAGCCTATAAAAAAAAAGAGTGGGATATACCCCACCCGGAAGTAAATGTAGGCCGGTTACCTACACTTAACAGTGAAATGATCTTATAAAAGACCATCACTTTAAAGCCTTGGGCATAGCCCAGACTTACCGTTTGGCACGCCAATTAAATGCAAAGACAACGCTAGCATTTAACGACATAGAATCATTTTCGTGTTTAAAGCCTGCTTAGGCAAGCGTAATCCATTAAAAATAGTGAGTTCCTTGTTTAAGACGGTAAATAATTCCAGTTAAAAACAATAAGATAGTATTAATTATATGCAAAGTTCATTGGTTCATTTTATTGATTTAGTAAAGCTGCAACATACGCTGTTTGCACTGCCTTTTGCTTTAATTTCTGCAATGGTTGCGTGGAAAGTCTCCCAAAGTTTCCACTGGGTTCATCTAGTTGGCATTCTTGCCTGTATGGTTACAGGAAGAAGTGCTGCAATGGCCTTTAACCGTTTAGTAGACAGTACTTATGACGCAGAAAACCCACGAACTGCAAACCGGCATATTCCTGCTGGTTTACTCAAAAAAACTCAGGTAACTGCCTTTATTTTAATCAACTCTGGTGCCTTTTTAGCAGCCTGCTCACTCTTTTTGATCGACAATAACCCTTGGCCCCTTATCTTCGGCCTTCCTACACTGCTATTCTTGCTCTCTTACTCCTATGCCAAGCGCTTTACCTCCCTTTGCCATTTTTGGCTTGGTTTCGCACTTGCTCTTTCCCCTTTAGGTTCTTGGGTAGCAATCCGCGGGCTCGCTTGGGCCGAGGCGCCCATTCCCTTTATGCTAACCGGAACCGTTTTATTTTGGGTCGCAGGCTTTGATATGCTATACGCCTGCCAAGATGTAGTCTTCGACAAAGCAAAAAACCTTTATAGTATACCGGCCAAGATTGGGGTTCAGAACACCCTAAGGTTAGCGTTTTTATCTCATCTAATTATGCTAGGTTTTTTATTTGGATTTTTTCTTTTAGCTTCACCCCCGCTTGGGGCTATCTACCTTTCAGGGGTAGCCTTGGTTGCTTGCCTTGTTTTATATCAGCATAGCCTAGTAAACAAAAATGACCTGACTCGGGTGAATCAGGCCTTTTTCAATGTCAATGTGGTAATTAGCGTTGGGCTCTTTTTTATCGTATTGGCACAAATCTTACTGGCCTAATTTTCTTTTCAACTAGTTGCAACCTTACCCGATCTCAATGCCTTGTTCGCAAGATGCGCAGCAGCAGCAGCGTGAACACCAGCCTCCACAGGGGTGCTTGGGTCTTTCCTCGAGCGCATTGAACTAACCCAGTTTTCGAGATGAAGTTTTTCACCATCGGGCTTATCGTAAAAATCGGCGCCGATTCTACCAGTGCCTAGAATCATAGACTCGGCTTTAATTTTTCGGTTCCAATCGGGAATGATTTCGAACCGACCTCTATCGACATAAATTGTGCCTTCGGTTCCCATGAATTCGATTCTTGCCCCATGCCTTGCATTGGAGAAACCACCTTCAAAGTGCATTTGAATCCCATCTTTATATTCAAGAATAGTCTGAACCATATCGGGGGTTTCCCAAATACCCTTAGCGTTCACCATGGTACCAAGGCTTGCAGCCTGAATGGGGCTTTCTAAGTTAAGAACCCAATGGGCAAC
>Ga0209702_10005467_pt1 | contig 17251 bp, 12 predicted proteins | sample FRY01_FD_187210 | JGI IMG/M metagenome (GOLD analysis project Ga0209702, IMG submission 187210) | Freshwater microbial communities from Lake Fryxell liftoff mats and glacier meltwater in Antarctica - FRY-01 (SPAdes) (version 2) | ecosystem: Environmental > Aquatic > Freshwater > Ice > Glacier...
TTCTTTTTAAATCAAAATAGTTTGATTATAATTATAAAATTAGATTAAAAAATCTTATTTTAATGATAATCAGTAATTGAAATTTCGAAATATGTCAAGTATTTAAGTAAAGTATTTAAAAATAATTAACAAATAGTATTATGAAAAGTTTTATAACTAACTTTTTAAATAATTTTGTAAATCAAGACCAACTAAATCAATCACCATCATCTAATAGGATTGCTTCATTAGATTTGGCGAGAGTTGTGGCTATGTTATTTATGGTGCAAGGTCACGCAATTTATGCAGTTGGTGATCCTGAAATTATTAATGTCGGAGAATTGCCTTGGTCTATTTGGCATTTATTACGTGGATTTACAGCACCAATGTTTTTGTTAGTTTCCGGGGCAGTACAGGTGTTCGCTAATAAAAGGTTGGAAACCGGAAAATTATCCAAAAAAACTTTATACAAAAGAATTAGAATATCATTAATATTAATTTTTATTGGCTATACATTAGGTTTACCTGTATCACACTTTTATGAATTAGTAAACATAAATGACGAACAATGGTTAAGTTTTTTTGCTGTTAACATACTTCAGACAATTGGAGTTTCATTATTATTTGTAATATTTTTGTTTTATATAACTCGTAATTCTTTGCAACTTGGTATTATTTCATTTATTTTATCAATAATTATAATTATGACAACAACATTAGTACATAATTATGACTGGTTCTATTATACTCCGCATTTTATTGCATCTTACTTTTCACATAGTTCCAATTCAATATTTTCACTATTTCCATTTACAGCTTATATGTTGTTAGGTGTATCAGTAGGTGCTTTTTTAACTTTTTATTCATCTGAACAAAGAGTCAAGATACTTATAAATTATGGATTTATTTCAGGTATTTTATTACTTATTTTATCAATGCCATATAATAAATTTACTTGGGAAATTGATAGTTTTGGTGCCTTTGTAAAGTACTTAAATAGTTATGAAAGAATTAGCCCAGGTTTATCTTTTCAAAGGTTGGGTTTTGTTTTAATAGAAATATCTTTGATTTCAATTGTTTATAAATACACTGATAAATTAAGAGGTATTTATGTATTATTAGGTAAAAGAGCAATATTAATATATGTAATTCACTTGTTTATTATATATGGAACTCCTTTTACTAATGGACTTGTAAAATTTGGCAATAAATCTCTGGGGAATTTAGAATCAATACTTATTGCAATATTAACAATAGTTTCATCAGTTTTAATAACAGTATTTATTGACTTTACACTCAAAACCTATGAAAAATCTAAAATAATTTATGGTTCAATAATAACTGTTTATGTGTTATGGTTATTTATTTTTTAGTATTTTTGTATAATATAAATGGATAAATTAGATAAATTTATTTTTTAAATAAAAATTTAGAAATCAACTTAAGAATGCTTCAAATTGCTCAATATCAAAAAAATGGCGAAATAGAAATCCTTGATTTGCCTATTCCAAATTGCCACGAAAAAGGAATTTTAGTTAGAACTGCGTATAGTGTAATTAGTGCTGGTACAGAAAAAACATCAGTTAATAATTCCAAAGGTTCTTTACTTGAAAGAGCGAGAAAACAACCAGACCAAGTCAAATTAGTTTTGGATACTATCAAAAAGCAAGGTCTAAAAAACACGTTTTTTAGAGTACAAAACAAACTAAACTCATATAAACAAATTGGATATAGTTTATCAGGAATAGTAGTAGAGTCTAATTGTTCAGAATTTCAGCCAGGTGATAGAGTAGCTTGTGGTGGAGCGGGTCTTGCAAATCATTCGGAATATGTTTCTATTCCAAAAAATTTAGCAGTCAAAATCCCTCAAAATGTAGATATGTTAGATGCTGCCTATACTACTATTGCTTCTATTGCAATGCAAGGCGTTAGACAAGCAGATGTAAGATTGGGTGAAAATGTTGCAGTAATTGGACTTGGATTATTAGGTCAAATTACTATTAGATTACTAAAAGCAAGTGGATGTAATGTAATTGGATTAGATATTAACAAAGATTTATTCGAAGATTCAATAAAATCAGGTTGTAGTTTAGCTCTAAATAGTGATTCTTCTGCAATTTCTCAAATAAAAGCATTTACAAATGGAATGGGGTGCGATTCTGTTATAATTACGGCTGGCACTAATTCGGATTATCCGCTTAATATGTCCATGGAAATTTGCAGACAAAGAGGAAATGTAGTAATTGTTGGTGCTATTGGTATGAATTTAAAAAGAAATCCATTTTATACCAAAGAAATAAATTTAAAAATCTCTTGCAGTTATGGTCCTGGTAGATACGATTATAATTATGAAGAAAATGGAATTGATTATCCTTTTGGTTATGTCAGATGGACTGAGAATAGAAATATGATGTCCTTTATAGATTTATTGTCCAACAAATCTATAAATATAAAAGACTTTACTACACATAAATTTAATGTAAATTCTGCAAATGAAGCTTACAATCTTATTACTGGTAATTCTACTGAGAAATATATTGGAATTGTAATAGATTATGATTTACCTAAAGATTATTCTTATGAAAATTATAATCAATTAGTTCAAGATAATAAAATCAATCAAATTAAACTAAATGAAACTAAGTCTGCAATTAATTCTGGTAAAATAAATGTTGGGTTTATTGGAGCAGGTCAATTTGCTTCAAATTATATTTTACCTGTTATCAAAGATAATTCAAAGGTTTTCCTAAAAGCTATTGCTAATAACACACCATTGAGTGCTGCTTCTGCCCAGAAACAGTTTGGTTTTGAAAAGATTTATGGCAATTATGTTCAATTAATAAACTCAGATGATAAATTAGATCTTATATTTTGTGCTACAAGACATAATTCTCATTCAGAAGTGGTAATGAAATCTTTAGAAAATAATTCTTACGTATTTGTAGAGAAGCCAATCGCTGTTGATTTTAATGGCTTAAAGTCCATAATTGATGCAGGTAATAAAAACCAAAATTTGAATAAAGTTATGGTTGGGTTTAATAGGAGATTTTCTGAACCATTCAAATTTATATTTGAAAAGTTTAAACAGAGAAAAGAACCGATGTCAATAACATACAGAGTAAATGCAGGAATGATACCCAAAAATCACTGGACTCAACAAGATGAACAAGGTGGTAGAATAATTGGAGAAGCTTGCCACTTTATAGATACAATGATTTATTTAACTGGAAGTATGCCAATTAGAGTTTATGCTGAGAGTCTATCAATTGAATCAATCGAAAAAACAAGTGCGGATAACGTAATTGCAACTATAAAATTTGCTGATGGTTCAATTGGAAATTTGGAATATTTAGCAAATGGCGACAATAGTTTGCCAAAAGAATATTGTGAAGTATTTTGTGAAAATAAAGTAGCAATAATGGATAATTTTCAAAGTGTGAAATTCTTTCAGAATGGCAAAAACACGGAAAATAAATTTAATGGCGAAAAAGGAATAATTAATGAAATAAATTCAACTTTGAATAGCGTATTTGAGAATAAATCTATGCCCATAACATTTAAAGAAATTTATTTTACTACTTTGACAACTTTTGCAATTAATCAATCAATCAACAAAGGTAAAGTAGTAAATTTAAATGAATTTAACTTAGATAATCTTAACTTAGATTAATTTTAGTAAATTAATCTAAGTTTGCTTATTTCGAAAATTTTACAAAATAAAAATAAATTTAAAATGAATTTTAATTCTAACTTTTTTAAAAATGATTTACAAACAGATAAACTAACAAATAAGTTGACAGATAAATTAATTAACAATTTAAAGTGGGTTAATGTTTTTATCATATTGATTTTATTTATTACATTTGTCAATAATTCTTATTCTTATACTCCATTGAGTAACAAAGAAATCAAAGAGTTAATTCCCTCTGATACAAGAATAATATTGAATTTATTCGGTAGTTGGAAAAAAACTAATGACGATGGTATTACTACTGTAAAATTACCCAAATCAGAATTAGAACAATCACAAATTACTTATGAAAAAACGGTAAGAATTGATAAAAAGTTAATTGATAATTATGCGTTTCAATTTTATATTTTGGGATTTGATGATCAAGCAGAGATTTATATAAATGGACAATTTTTAGGTAGATATTTTGGTGGAATGACTACTTTTTCTGTTCAAATTCCATCAAAAGTGATATTTAATGAAACTAATAATATCAAGATTATTGTTACTCCAGCTGAAACTTTAGTCAAAAAAATTAAAGAAAATACAATTTATTCTAAAAAAATATTTACTGGAATCATAAGAGAGATTTTTCTTGTAGCCACTCCAAAAATTTGGATTAGTGAATTAAAATATAATCAAACTTTTGAAAATGATAACTATTCACGTGTTAATATTAATACAAATTTTAAAGTTTCTACTTCAGAAATTACAAAACTTCTATCTTCATTGTATAGAGATACTTTGGTTGCAAATACTATAATGAAAGCAGAAGTTACGGCAAAAACTTATATTTATGATAACAACAATAATTTAGTCGCCGAATCTAACTTACAGAATTTTGAGGTACAAAGGCAAAGAACATATACTTTGAATAGTAATATGACAGTATTAAATCCAAATTTATGGTCTCCTTCAGAACCATATTTATACAATTTAAGAGTAAAAATTACCAAAAATAATGTATTAATTGATGAATATTCTTCTCCACTTGGTATAAGAGAAATAAAGCCAATAAAAGCAAATAATAAAAATATATTTGCTTTAAATGGTAAAGATTTTTACTTCAAAGCACTTACTTATGTTGAGGATTATGGTAAGAGTTACCAAACACTTACTTCCAAAAGAATGGAGGAAGATATTGCTATGATTAAGTCTTTGGGTGTAAATATAATTAGATTTAAATTCAATTCTCCTCATCCATATTTAATTAATTTATGCAACAAATACGGTATTATGGCTTTGGTAGAATTGCCAATTTATGATGTTCCTTCTTCTATTATCAATTCTGATGAAGTAAAAGTAAGAATGAAAAATATAATGGAAAGAAATTTGATGAATTTCGAATCTAATCCATCTGTTATTGCTTATGGTTTATATGCTGGTGCCGAAGAAAATAATCAAGAGGTAATGAATTATGAAAAGAGTTTAATTAGTCTTATTAAAAAGAACTCCAAAAAAATGATTTATAAAATCATAAATATAAATTCAACTTCTACTAATACTAATGGTTATGATTTTATTGGTATCAAAGATAATGTAATCAAGAATAATATTATGGATGTAAAAAAAGATTTGATTAATATCCAAAACTTAATAAAAGACAAACCAATTTTTGTAAATTATGGAGTAACTAACCAACCTAATAACAAAAATGGATATTCAGACCCATTATCACCTGAATTTCAAGCATATTATCTACGTAATATTTTCCATCTAATTAAAGAAAGAGAATTAGTGGGTGGTTGTTTTAATACTTTTAATGATTATAGAATTGAAAACCCATTATTAATATCAAATAATGAAAATCAATTTATTGCTTATATGGGTTTGGTTGATATCAATAGAAATACAAGGCTATCATTCAAAACTTTGCAAACTTTGTATAACGAAGAAAAAGAACCATTGTTAAACGTCGGTAGTTATAGCGAGAAAGCCCCTGTTACTTACATTATTATTGGATTTATTGCTATTATCATATTATTGTTGTTATTTAATAAGTACAAAAGATTTAATGAATATATTAAAAGAGCAATTTTTAGACCTTATAACTTTTATGCTGATATAAGAGATCAAAGGATTATGTCACTGCCTCAAACAATCATTTTGGGAATAGTTTTATCACTATCTGTTGGTACATTTTTATCATCATTGTTGTATTTTTATAAAAACAGCGAAATAGCCCAATATATTCTAATGATTTTAATTCCCGTAAAGTCAATTCAATCAATATTATTTAATGTCATTTGGATGCCTGAATTATTGATGTTTATTTTTACTGTGCTTTTTTTCTTATTAATGTTAATTACTTCGAGTATAATGAGATTTATCTCTATATTTATCAAAAAACGAGTATTTTTTATTGATACAATTACAATGTCAATATGGTCTGGTTTGCCATTTTTAGTAATTTTGCCATTTTCAATTGTTTTAGTCAAAATATTAGTCAATTATCCAAATTCTATTTGGTTGTTTTCTTTACTTTTGGTCTTTTTGTCAGTATGGGTATTTATGAGAATATTGAAATCTGTTTCTGTAGTTTTTGACAAAAATAGTACAATTGTTAATATAATTGGATTGACTACTGTAATCTTCTTTTTGGGTATTCCAATATTTATTTACCAAAATAAATATCAATTTATAGATTATATCAATTACTTATTCACAGTAATTATTGGAATATAATCAAGCTAATTATTGTAAAAATTAAATAATGTTTTGAATTAATTCTTCAAATAAAACAAAAACAATATGTCGAATATATTTGAGAAAAGTAAATATAAATCATTAAAAACATCATCGTTTAGTGATATAAAATTAATAAAAAAAGGCAAAGTAAGAGAAGTTTATGATTTAGATGAAAATTACTTAATTATTGCAAGTGATAGAATTTCTGCTTTTGATGTTATTATGGAAGAGGTTGTTCCAACAAAAGGAGTGATACTTAATTTAATATCTAAATTTTGGTTCGAACTTACAAATAAGATTATTGATAACCATTTAATTACAACTAATATAGAAGATTACCCATCAATTTGTCATCAATATAAAGATGAATTAGAGGGCAGATCGATGTTGATTAAAAGAACAAAACCATTGCCAATTGAATTTGTGGTAAGAGGGTATCTGGCTGGGTCTGGTTGGAAAGAGTATAAAACTACTGGTGAAATTTGTGGAATAAAACTACCATCTGGCCTAAAAGAATATGATAAATTAGAAAGTCCAATATTTACTCCAGCATCTAAAAATGATATTGGACACGATGAAAATATATCTTACGAAAAATATATCGAAATACTTGGTCAAGAAATAGGTGATAAATTAAAAGATATCAGCTTAGAGATATACAATTTGGGATATCAAAAAATGATACAAAAAGGTATAATTTTAGTTGACACTAAATTTGAATTTGGATTAAATTCAGACGACAAGGTTATATTAATTGATGAAGTTTTGACTCCAGACTCGTCGAGATATTGGCTTTTAGAGGATTACAAACCGGGTGTTGTTCAGATAAATTTTGATAAGCAAATTTTACGTGATTATTTAGAAACATTAGATTGGAACAAGCAATACCCTCCACCAACTTTGCCCAATGATATTATAAATAAAACATTAGAAAAATACATTCAAGCTTATAATCTAATTTTAGGTAATTAAAAAATCCTATTTACTCAATAACAACAATAAATAAAAATAGGTTTAATGTCTATTTTCAATAATTTAAATCTTTCAAAATTTAGCAATAATAAATTTTCCAAATCAAATAATTTATATGATAAAGGTATATTTGTTGGTATTGACTGGATTACATTTATTATTACATTGATTTTAGTATCAATTGGGTTGTCTTCAATCTACAGTTCATCTCCTGAAACACTAAAGCAATCATTATTAATCAAACAACTATTATCTGTTTTAATAGGGACGATTTTACTAATAATAACGATTTATCTACCCAAAAATTTCCTAAAAACTGCATCTATTTTTCTCTTCATTGCTTCAATATTACTATTGATTGGTGTATTGGTATACGGTGCTCCTATCAAAGGAACTAAGGGTTGGATAAGATTAGGAGGTTTTAGTTTACAGCCTTCTGAGGTTGCAAAACTCACTACTTTATTATTAATTGCGAGATATTTATCTCAAAGAGGTACTGATATTAGAACTATTCGTAATTCTTTTATCACATTAATGATAACTATTTTGCCTGTAAGTTTAATATTCCTCCAACCAGATATTGGTTCTGCAACTGTTATTTTATCGATGTTATTGGGTATTTTATTTTGGACTGGCTTCGAAATTCTCATTATTTACTTAATAATTGCGAGCCCGTTTGTTATTATTTTGTCGTTGGCAAGTTATTCTTATATGATAATTAGCACTGTTTTATTTTCATTATTTTCCTTTGTTTTCAAAAAAAGATTGATATTTACATTATTTATTGTTGGTGTTTTTGTGATTTTGGGCTTTATGAGTCCGATAATTTATGAAAACTTAATGCCACATCAACAAAATAGAATTCAAAGTTTCATAAACCCAGGACTTGATCCGAGAGGTAGTGGTTATAATGTTTGGCAATCAATTTTGGCTGTTGGCTCTGGTGGAGTTGCTGGCAAAGGATATATGAAAGGCACTCTCACTCAACTGAAATATATACCTGAACAATGGACTGATTTCATTTTTTCGGTAACAGCAGAGGAATTTGGTTTCATTGGTGCTGTAATAGTGGTTTCTTTACAAATCTATTTAATAATAAGAATATTCAATGTTGCCTACAATATTGATGATAAATTTTATAGTATTGTTTGTTTTGGTATTGCTACAATATTTTTGTACCATTGTTTGATTAATATTGGAATGGTAATAGGATTATCACCAGTTATGGGTATTCCTTTGCCTTTTATGAGTTATGGAGGTAGTGCTATTATAATTAACTTAATAATGATTGGACTTGTTTTAAATGCACAAAGGTATATAATCGTCAATAGGAAATCTTAAGAATTAATTTTATTAGAATATGAATTCAAACTAAGATAAATAACGAAAATCAACATAGAATAAAGATAAATTCTAATACATTTAAAATGAGCAAAAAAAAAATATTCCCACTAAGAAATAAAGTAAACATTAACATTGCTGTATCAATTGGTGATGCAAATGGTATTGGCTTAGAAATATTTTTTAAAAGTTTACTAAATCATCAAATTTACAAAAATACTAATTTAGAAAAGTATTCTATTACATATAAATTATTTGCAACTGATTCTATTATTTTAGAATATTTAGAAAAGTCTAAGTTTTTTGAATTTTACAAGAATGAAGACTCATCATTAGAACCAATACTTGATTTGCTTTCAAATGATTTGAAATTCAATTATAAAAATTTAAAAAAATTAATTAATTTAGATGTTATTGATATTTATAATACACTAAATGAAAATATAATAACAGAAAATCCCAATTTTAAATTTGATAATATTGAATTTGGTAAAGTATCTAAATTATCTGGAGAAATTGCTCATAAATCTTTTGTGGAAGCAACTAATTCTGTAATTAATGGAACAAATAATATATTATTAACATTACCAATTTCAAAAGAATCAGTTTATTTGTCCGGTTGGGAGTTCCCTGGTCATACAGAGTATATTGCACATTTAGAAAATATATCTAAGAAAAATGCTTTAAATGAAATTCAGAGTAACTCCATCATAAATCCATTAATGATAATTAGTACCAAATTTGGTAAAGTAGCATTAGTAACTGTTCATATTCCTATTTCTGAAGTCTCTGAAAAAATAACAAAAAAGCTAATATTAGATAAATTTGAAGCATTTTATAATTCATTAAAAAATGATTATAATATTACAAATCCCAAAATAGCAATTTTAGGATTAAACCCACACTCTGGGGAGAATGGAAATATTGGAAATGAAGAAAAAAATATAATAATTCCATTAATTCAGTCTATAAAATCAATGGTAGATTATAGAGAATCAATAGATTATAATGAGCCTTTTCCGGCAGATGGATTTTTTGCACACAAACTTTATCTCAAATATGACGGCGTTTTGGCAATGTATCACGACCAAGGATTAATTCCTTTCAAAATGCTTGGCGATGGCGGTGGAGTTAATTTCACAGCAAACCAAAGTATAATAAGGACATCACCAGACCATGGTACTGCTTTTGGAATCGCAGGGCAGAATATTGCAAATCCTCAATCAACAATTGACTCAATAATCGAAGGAATTGAAATTTACTTAAACAGAAAAAATAATTTAATTAATAAGTAAAATAAAGATATCCAAAACTTGATATTCAAATATAAATTTACGTAAAAAAAAATAAAAAAAATCAGATAAAACTATGAGTTGGGATAATATATTAGGGCAAGAAAGAATAAAATTGATATTATCTAATGCTATCAAAAATAATAGAATTAGTAGTTCATATTTATTCACTGGAATTGAAGGAATAGGGAAGGATTACATTGCAATTGAATTTGCAAAAATTGTGAATTGTGAAAATAAATTCAACAAAAATGACATTATATATTCTTGCGATAAATGTAAATCTTGTGTTACTTTTGATAATCTTTCAAATGAAAATCTTATTCTGATTTACTCTTTACCAACTGTCAAATCAAGCTCGAAATCTGATGATCCAATTCAAAATTTAGACGAAAAGCAATTATTAGAACTTAAATCCCAACTAAATCTAAAAATTGAAAATAAATATCATAAAATAACTCTATTGGGTGCAAATAATATAAAAGTAAATTCGGTTAGAGATTTGAAAAAAAAATTATCTTTTGCCTCTGCAAATGCTGGTAGAAAATTCATTATTATTCTGAATGCTGAAGAAATGACTTCTGAGGCATCAAATGCTTTCCTAAAAACATTAGAAGAACCTAACGACAATATCACAATTATACTTGTTACATCAACTCCTGAAGTGATTCTACAGACAATTAAAAGCCGTTGCCAAGAGATAATTTTCGCACCAATTGAAAATTCATTAATTATCAGTAATTTGATTAATAAATTTAATAAAAGTAGTGAAGAAGCAAATTTAATTGCAAACTTTGCACAAGGTTCTTTATCAAAATGTTTAGATTTCATAGATGAAGATATTCAAAATCTTAGAACTGAAATTGTAACATTATTGAGAACAACTGTCAAAAGAAAATATAAAATTGAATTAATGTCACAAATTGAAAGTTTGACTGCTGCAAAAGACAAAAATAAATTAGAAATTGCTCTAAAATTATTAATTATCTGGCTTAGAGATGTAGAAGTATATATAAAGACTGAAGATCAAAATTTAATTATCAATAAAGATCAAATAGAAATAATTGCTAAGTTTAGTAAAGTATTTAATAACTCAAATTTTAATATTCTTCTTTTAGAAATAGAAAAAACGATAACAATGATTTTTCAAAATGTTAGTCTTAACATTGCACTTACTTCTTTATTTCTCAAAATTAGAGAAAATTTATTAGGGAATATGGAGTAAATTATAAAAAATAATATTAGAAAACAACATTAAAAAATAATATTTACTTTTGGACAAGTGAAATTGCAATTAAATATTAATAATTGAGGTAATGAAATATGATAGATGAAACATTAGAAATAAGTATAGAGGTAAATTGTGATTTAGATTATCTATTTGATGTATTTACAAATTTAGAACATATAAACAATTGGTCTTCTGAAGAATGTACATTTGATAATTTTGTAAATGGTAATGTTGAACTTTTTTCTGGTTGGGTAAAAGGGCGAATAATTGAATTTAATCATAACGAAAGTGTTACTTTTACTTGGAATCCAGAAGATTGGGAAGTAGGTATAAATTCTATTGTTAAATATAAATTTGAAAAATCTGGTAAATTGTCTAAATTTACTATTATTCATTCTAATTTTCCAGATATAACAGAAAAGGAATCTCATTATGACGGCTGGTACGATTATGTAATTAATCCGGCAATGAATTATCTATTAGAAATACATCACCGTGATAGTTATTTAGATTACTAAATTATTTTAAATTATTATAAATAGGTAAAATTTAAAATAGCTTTTTGATTTTATTTTTTCTTTCTAGTATTTTCTGAACTATTTCTTTCAGTCCATTTTACGTTCTTTCTTTTCATAGTTATCGAAATAGGACAACCTTCCATTGGGAAATGTTTTCTAATAGTTCTTTCGATAAATCTTTTATAAGAGTCTGGCATTAATTGTGGGAAATTACTAAAAATAGCGAATTGTGGTGGAGCAACACTAACTTGAGTCATATAATTTACTCTTAAATCATTTCCTCTTACAGCCGGTGGCGTTGTTCTTTCTAAATCAGGTAAAATAGTCTCGTTTAATAAGTGAGTTTTGATTCTGGTATTTCTAATTACGTTTATTTCTCTTGCTTTTTCGACTATTTTAATTATTCTTTGTTTAGTAACTGCTGAGACAAAAAATAATGGCACATAATCGTAAGACTTCATATTGATATAAAACAACTCAGTTATTTCCTCAGCAGTTTTGTGGTCTTTTTCTACTAAATCCCATTTGTTATATGCAATAATTAATCCTTTTCCTGCTTGGTCAACTAAGTTTATGATTTTCTTGTCTTGGTCTTCAACGCCTCTTTCAGAATCAATCATAATAACAACTACATCACATCTTTCAATAGCTCGGTTAGTTCTGATGTTACTCAACATTTCGATATTTTCTTTGATCATAGCTCTTTTTCTTAATCCAGCTGTATCAATTAAAACAATTTCTTCACCGTGATATTTTAGAATACTATCAATAGAATCTCTTGTAGTACCAGGTACAGCATCAACAATAGCTCTATTCTCTCCCAAAAGTGCATTTGTTATACTTGATTTTCCTGCATTAGGTCTTCCAACAAAAGCAATTTTAAGTTTACCTTCGTGTAAATCAATTTCTACTTTAGGTAAATTATCCACAATCATATCTAAAAAATCACCAGTATTACGACCATTAGTAGAACTAATAGGGAATGGCTCACCAAAGCCTAATTTGTAGAATTCATAAATAATTGCGTCTCTATCGTGAGAGTCGCATTTATTGATAACTAATACTACTGGTTTTGAAGTTTTTCTTAGGATTTGAGCAATATCTTCATCAAATTTAGTTATACCATCTGCACCATCACAAACAAACAATATTACATCTGCTTCATCTATTGCATATTGTGCTTGCTCTCTGATAGATTTCTCCATAGTGTCCTCTGACCCAGGGACAAATCCACCGGTATCAATAACACCAAAATCTTTACCTCTCCAATCAGAATTACCATAAATTCTGTCTCTGGTAACACCAGGTTTATCTTCGGTAATTGCCTTTTTTTCTCCAATCAAACGATTAAATAAAGTTGATTTACCTACATTTGGTCTTCCTACTATTGCTACTAAACTCATAATGTTAAATATATTTTAATGTGATTTTATTCTTTAATTTGTAGAATTGAGGTATAATGTGCGTGAAAAGGGACTCGAACCCTCACGGTCAATGACCACCACCCCCTCAAGATGGCGCGTATACCAATTCCGCCACTCACGCATTAATTCTTTTATTTTATAATATTTTAATAATAATTGAATTATAACTTTTATGAAACGAATTTTTGTACAAATTATTGTTTTGAATTCACAATCACTTATTTTTATTCTCTAATAATAATATAAATAATATTCAATGTTTAATTTTAAAAAAACATTATATTGCTTTTATTAATTTTTCAAAAAACTCAAAAATAATATTATGAAAGGCTTAGTGTTTAATGAATTCTTAGAAATGGTAGAAGAAAAATTTGGTTTTGAAATTTCGAACCAAATTGTTACAAATTCTAATCTTGATACAAAAGGTATTTATTCAAGTTTAGGTTATTATGATTACAAAGAATTAGTTTCAATGGTGGTAGAGCTTCACAAAATTACTAAAATTGAAATTCCTTTATTAATCAAAACATTTGGAACATATTTATTTTCAATTTTTGTCAAAAATTATGGTATATTTTTTCAAAATGAAGATAATCTATTGAGATTTTTGAGTAAAATAGAAGATATTATACACGTTGAGGTATTAAAATTATACCCTGATGCTGAATTTCCAAAATTTAAAATAGAGTTGTTAGATGAACAACAAATCCATTTTTTGTATAATTCTAGTAAAGGTTTGCATGATTTGGCTGAGGGATTAATCCTTGGGGCAGCAATTCATTTCAACACAAAGGTAGAAATTGAAAAAGAATTTGTACAAATTGACGGCACTTGTGTGTTATTTAAAGTGAAAATTGTTTAATATTAAGTTCTTTTATTACAAATTATTTCAATTTAACTTATAAAATCGATAATGGAAAATCTCCTAAACAAAATAGAAGCCTTAAAAGATACTCTTAAAAGAGAAAGAAATTCACGTAAAGAAGCTGAATTAATAATTGAAGATAAATCTAGAGAATTATTTACTTTAAATAATGAGTTAAAAGATATCAATTCAAATCTTGAGAAATTAATTGATATAAGAACACTTGAAATAATTCAAAAAAATAATGAGATAACTGAATTTAATGACAAACTTAAATCTGCTCTCCAGGTTAAAGAAAATATCTTGTCTGGCTTGGGACATGAGTTACACTCCCCACTGCATTTAATTTCTGGTAATATAGATTTATTGAATATAGAACTTACTCAAGATAATAAGACTTCATATCAGTTAATTCAAGAGAATATACATAACTTACAAAAAATCGTTAAAAATATTACTTACTTTTCAGATTTAGAAGTTGGTAAAATAAAACCAATATTTTCTGTTTTTTATCTTTCTAAATTATTTGATTCTCTTGCAAGTGCATTTAATTATATTAATAAAGATGAAAAAATTAAACTCGAATTTATTTATCAAACTGATATAGAAATAATAACTGATTACGAATTACTTTTCCATATTTTACTAAATATCATTGATAATTCCGTAAAATATGCAGAAACAGAATTTGTCAAAGTTATAATGATGATAAATGAAAGTTGTGAAGATGACTACGAAGATAATGATAATTTAGTTGTCATTGACCCAAATAATCAAGATAATGAATATCAAAATAAATTTAAATTAGTAGATTTAAAATTCAATATATTGGATAACGGCATAGGAATCAATCCAAATATTTTAAAAAATATTTTTACGCCATTTGTTAAATTTGACGGTTCAAATTTTTATCAAAATAAAGGAAGTGGGCTTGGTTTACCAATAGTTAAAAAATTAGCAAATTTATTAAGTGGTGATATTGAAATCAAATCAGAAACTAATAAAGGTACTTCCGTTGAATTAAATATGAAAAATATAAAATCAATATTAGCTAATAAAATTGATAAAAATAATGAAAAACTAAATCTGCCAGAAAATTTAAGAATTGAATACTTGAAAATTAAAGATACATTGATTTTAGAAGATTTTAATATCTTTGCTCAAAAATTAATTAAGTATAAAAATATTAATGATAGTATATATAAGTTAGGAATTGAAATACAGAAATATTATGAAAACTTTGATATCGTAGGTTTATCGAATATTTCACAAAAAATTGAGTACAAATTATAATTTGTAATATAAAATATAAAATAATAAAAAAATGAACTACGAAATAAATTTAGAAGGTTCCAAAGTTTTAATTGTTGATGATAATCCACAAAATTTATCATTATTAGGTACTTTTCTAAAAAAATACAATTTTAATTTAGCAGTTGCTTTAGACGGACAATCTGCTTTTGAAACTGCAATAAAATTTGACCCAGATTTAATACTTATGGATATTAATATGCCTAAGTTAAACGGATTCGAATCTGCTAAGTTATTAAAATCTGAACCTAAAACTCAAAATATACCCATTATTTTTACTACTGCCTTGGCTGATACCGTAAATATTATCAAAGGTTATGAGGTGGGTGGAGTTGATTATGTTGTCAAACCTTTCAAACTTGAAGAGTTATATCAAAGAGTAAAAGCTCACCTTCAAATTAAAAAGTTGATTGATATAATAGGTAAAAAAAATAATGAATTAGAAGTAGCAAATTTAGCAAAAGACAAATTCTTTTCTATTATTTCTCACGATTTAAGGAGCCCATTCACAGCAACATTAGGTATGTCTGAATTAATTCTTAAGCATTCTGAAAAGTTCACAAAAGAAGATATTATCAAAAATATTGAACAAATATATGACTCACTCAAACTTCAGTTTAATTTATTAGAAAAATTATTAGATTGGTCAAGAGTCCAAACTGGAACAATGGAATTTAGACCTCAAAAAATTTCCATTAATGAATTACTCAAAAACTCCATAAATAACTTTGTTAATAACATAGAACAAAAAAATATTAATTTTAGTGTTTTATCTGAATTAGATTTAGATAATATATTTTTGGAAGTTGATGAATTTATGATAAATTCATCATTATCAAATCTCATAAGTAATGCAATTAAATTCACCAATAAAGATGGAAATATATTACTTACAATTAATAAACTAAATGAGATTATTGAATTTATTTTTGAAGATGATGGCGTTGGTATGAAAAGTGAAGTAGTTCAGAATTTATTTAGATTGGATATTCACAATGCATCCGTTGGTACAGAAAAAGAAAAAGGCACTGGGCTTGAATTAATTTTAGTCAAAGAATTTATAGAAAAAAATAATGGTACTATTTCTGTTGAAAGCACAGAAAACAAAGGTTCTAAATTCATATTAAATTTTAATTTGTAGATTATTTACCTTCTTTTTTACCAAGATTTAGGATGAGGGAGACGACCCCCCGGTCGTCTCTACAATTAGAAAACAACAACAGATTTAGGATTAGGAAGACGACCCGCCGGTCGTCTCTACAGTTAGAAAAAATATTAATATGTAGATAATACAAAATATATATGTAATATATACGTGATATGTTTTGTAGATAAAAATAATTACATCTTATCTGTGAACTGCTTAAGTTAGCTATGGAAAAAAACTAACAAAATAACCGCAAATATTACCAATCATTATCACCCTTGGAGAATTTATGTCCGTGTTACATAAAAACAAAGTTGTTAAATTAGAGAATGCGACACATATTGTCGCAAAGTCATCGGAATTCAAAATTGAAAATGGATTTGATAATTATTATCCTAATCAGTTGGAAAATGAGTCAGAAATTCATTATAAATTATTTATAAATTTTTTGGAGGAAAGGAATTTTAACAAATTGTCTGAAATGGTTAAAATTAATTTTAATAAAATCGTATCGAGACGGCAATTATTTAATATTGCAAATAAAAATAATTGGCGAGAAAGGGCAATGAAATTCGATAAGGAGTTAAATTTTTCGTTGATGCAAGGGGCTGCAAATAGAGTAAAAAAGATGAAAATGGAACAGATGGAATTGTTGATTTGTGTGATGGAAAAAGTAAATAATTCGATGAGAACATTTAATAATCAGATATTGACAGATTTAGATGTATTTCATCAAGTGATTGATTTTGAGGA
>Ga0209702_10005469_pt1 | contig 17243 bp, 15 predicted proteins | sample FRY01_FD_187210 | JGI IMG/M metagenome (GOLD analysis project Ga0209702, IMG submission 187210) | Freshwater microbial communities from Lake Fryxell liftoff mats and glacier meltwater in Antarctica - FRY-01 (SPAdes) (version 2) | ecosystem: Environmental > Aquatic > Freshwater > Ice > Glacier...
GGTAACCCAAAAATAGGTGAAATATTTTTCTTAACCTTCGGATAGTTTTTGAAATATAGATTTCAAAAACTATCCGAAGGTTTATTTTAAACAAATCTAACCGTTGCATTTATTAATTGAATCTAAGATTGAATACAAAAGGGATAAAAATTATAGCGTTGTTGACCAAGGTTTAACTTACCTCAATTTAATGCTTCAAAACAAAGCAGAATTCATATTGACATATAATGAAACTTTACAAGACATTTTACATAGTAAAGATGTTGATTGGTCTCAGTCAAGAGTTGCTTTTGTTTCTCCAAGTTTTACGGAAAACCAAATATCAGCAAGTGACTTTAAAGACTTTGGTATAGAATTATGGGAAGTTAAACAATTTGAAAACAATACAATTAGTATAAATTCAATTAAAAAAAGTAATGGCGCACCTAGTATAAAACCGCTATTAGAAAACAGCGAAGAACTAAAAGATGTAAAAGAAAACATTAAAGTTTACACAGAACAAGATCATTTAAACGCAACTACAGATTACATTGCAGAATTATACGCAAAATTCAAAGCGTCAATCTTAAATCTCGCTGACGGTATAGAAATCGTTCCACAAAAATTTTATATAGCTTTTAAAAAAGGAAGCAATATATCGGATATAGAAATTCAAAAGAAAGCATTGAAAATATTCATTAATGCCAAGATCGGTTCTTTAGATGACCCTAAAGGATTAGCCAAAGATGTTTCGAATATCGGACATAGAGGTAATGGTGATTTTCAAATACAAATAGAGACCGATAAGGATTTAGAATATATTATGAGTTTAATTAAACAAGCCATTAAATGAAAACATATAAAATAATATCATTTATTCTACTCCCATTTTTTTGTATTGCTCAAATTCCAGCGTACTATTCTACAATCAATTTTACTCAAACAGGGAATAATCTAAAAAATCAATTAACTACATTAATTACAAACACTCATACAACTAATTTGCCTTATACTGCAACAGGAACAACTGATACTTGGGATGCATTATACCAAACAGACTTAAACCCTACTAATAGCAATAATGTTCTTTTAGTATATGGTTGGAATGATACAGATACAGATCTAACAAATGATTTAAACAGAAATAAAACATTTTCTTGTCATACTTCTTCTTGTAGTGGTTTATGGGTTAGAGAACACGTATTTCCTCGTTCACTTGGTACGCCAAATCTTGGTTTTGAATTTGCAGGTGCAGATGCTCATCATTTACGTTCTATTGATAGTAACCGTAATAATTCTAGAAGTAACCGCAAATTTGAAGAAGGTTCGGGTATTGATATGTCATATATTACAATTGCAGGTAATTGGTATCCAGGCAATCAATGGAAAGGCGATATTGCTAGAATGATAATGTATATGTATATTCGGTATCCAAATCAATGTTTGCCTAATAATGTTGGTGTTGGTAGTACATCATATTCAACTTTTGGAGATATGCCTAATGTATTTTTAGATTGGAATGCACAAGACCCTGTTTCTCAATATGAATTAAACAGAAATAATATTCTACAAACAATTCAAGGCAATCGAAATCCTTTTATTGACAATCCTTATTTAGCAACAATCATTTGGAACGGTCCAATAGCAACAGATACTTGGGATTTGCTTTCAATTAGCAACAATTCAATTAGTCAATTAGTTCTTTATCCAACAATTACTCAAGATTACATCTACATTTCAAACCCTCAAATAAATTCATATAAATACATTATTTATAATAATATGGGGCAAAATATTGAAAGCGGCAATACTACCAATTCACTCAATTTATCAAATTATTCTAAAGGGCTATATTTTATTAATTTCAGCTTAGATAGCAATTCTAATACTTTCAAAGTAATTCATAATTGATTTTTAAAACTAGATAATTGAAGCTATACGATTTTTTAAGACTTTCAGACGAGGAGCATTACAAAAGAACATTTCGGACTACAAAATAATTATAATTGGTATTATAAAATAATACCGTTTATGTATAAAAAATAGTCCAAGTACTTTATCGTTACTTTCTACTCCGTTTGTTATGCTAAAAGCTTCTCAACACAAGAGAGCAACATAATTGAGTCGCTTCCAGTGTGACAAATAGCAAGAACAAATGATGTCGATACAAAATAGCTACATTATTTTTCTATGCATTTGGGTTCATTTTGCAACCATAAAAAAGGCCATTCGCCACGGCGAACAGCCTTTCATTATTAGAATAAATTAGGTTTACAATTTCCCTTCTTTAATTTCATCCACAATTTCTGGATTTAGCAAAGTTGAGGTATCTCCAAAATTAGAGAAATCACCCTCGGCTATTTTACGAAGAATGCGACGCATAATTTTACCGGAACGCGTTTTTGGCAAACCAGAAACGAATTGTATTTTGTCCAACTTAGCAATCGGACCAATGTGGTCAGAAACGTGTTGATTTATCTCTTTGGTCAAGTTTTCTCTGTCACGATATTCTCCAGATTCTTTCAAGATTACAAAGCCATACAAAGCATTTCCTTTGACATCATGCGGGAATCCAACAATAGCACTTTCTGCAACTGCTGGGTGTTCGTTTATAGCATCTTCGATAGGCGCAGTTCCCAGATTGTGTCCAGAAACGATGATGACGTCATCTACACGACCCGTGATTCTATAATAACCCACTTCATCTCTCAAAGCGCCATCACCGGTGAAATATTTTCCTGGAAAAGCGCTGAAATAAGTGTCTTTGTACCGTTGATGATCGCCCCAAATCGTTCTGGCAATTCCCGGCCAAGGAAATTTTATACACAAACTTCCGGTAACTTGATTCCCTTCAATCTCGTTGCGTTTTTCATTCATCAATACAGGTTGAATCCCCGGTAATGGAAGAGAAGCATAAGTAGGTTTGGTTGGAGTTATAAAGGCAAGAGCCGAAATCAAAATTCCTCCAGTCTCCGTTTGCCACCAAGTATCAACTAACGGACAACGTTTTCCTCCAACGTGGTCATTGTACCAGTGCCAAGCTTCTTCATTGATGGGTTCTCCTACAGAGCCAATGACTTTTAACGATTGCAATGGATATTTTCGAACGTATTCCAAGTTTTCTTTTGCCAAAGCACGAATAGCTGTTGGCGCAGTATAAAATTGGGTTATTTTGTGTTTTTCAATGATTTCCCAAAAACGGCTGAAATCAGGATAGGAAGGAACGCCTTCGAACATCACGGTTGTTGCGCCATTCAACAATGGACCATATAATATATAGGAATGTCCGGTTATCCAGCCAATATCGGCAGTACACCAGAAAATATCGTTTTCTTCATAGTTGAAAACATTCTTGAAAGTATAAGCAGTGTACACCATATATCCAGCAGTTGTATGCACCATTCCCTTCGGTTTTCCTGTTGAGCCAGAAGTGTAAAGTATGAATAAAGGATCTTCGGCGTCCATAATTTCGGCAACATTATTATCCGAAGCTTCGTCTAAAAGGGGTTGCAACCATTGGTCACGACCTTTTTTCATCGTTATTTTTGTGTTGGTTCTTTTGGCCACCAAAACTGTTGAAACACAAGGACAATGAATCAATGCTTCATCAATGATTCCTTTTAAATCTATTGATTTGTTGCCGCGGTATCCACCGTCAGAAGTAATGACCATTTTGCACTCGCTATCATTTATTCTCGTCGCCACTGCTGTTGCAGAAAACCCTGCAAAAACAACCGAATGTATGGCTCCAATTCTGGCACAAGCCAGCACGGAAACGGACAATTCTGGAATCATTGGCAAATAAATGCAAACCCTGTCCCCTTTACTAATGCCCTGTTCGCGGAGTACATTGGCCATTTTAGAAACTCTGGAATACAATTCATTGTATGTAATGTGCTGTGTTTCTTCTTCTGGATTATTTGGTTCAAAAATAATGGCGGTTTTTTCGCCTCTTTTGGCAAGATGTCTGTCAAGGCAGTTTTTTACGATATTTACTTTTGCGCCTTTGAACCATTCGATCTTCGCCTCGGCCATATCAAACTCCATTACTTTTTCGCATTCTTGATACCAAGTGAAGTTTTCGGAAGCGATTTTGCTCCAAAATTTTCTTGGCTCACGAACTGATTTGTTGTAATGTTTGAAGTATTGTTCTAGATTTTCAATTTTGTAATAACTCATAATGACTCTAATTTATTTTATTTCTTGTTATAAACACCTATTTCATATTTTTTTAAAACTTCGATAATTTCATCCACGATGGCTTCATCGTCAATGGTTGACGGAATTTGAAAATTTTCACCGTCTGCAATACTACGCATTAGTTTTCGAAGCGTTTTTCCCGAACGTGTTTTTGGCAAACGATCCACAATTACCACGTTTCGCAATGAAGCGACTGCACCAATTTGATGACGTACTAATTTCACGATTTCCTGTTCCAACTGAAAATGTTCTATTTCCTCTCCTGACTTGGTTACTACCAAAGCCAAGGGTGTTTGACCTTTTAATTCATCATTAATTCCGATCACGGCACATTCTGCAACGGAGTAATGGGAAGCCACAATCTCTTCCATTTCGGCTGTCGAAAGCCTGTGTCCGGCAACATTAATCACGTCATCAACCCTTCCCGTGATGTAAATGTAATCATCTTCATCTTTAAAACCCCCATCACCAGAAAAATAATATCCGGGAAATTTGTTCAAATAACCCGCTTTAAACCTTGGATTGTCGTTCCATAAATCGAGTAAAGTACCTGGAGGCAAAGGCAGTTTTATGACAACATAACCTTCTTCGTTTTGTCCCAGCTCTGTTCCGTTTTCGCCAAATATTTTAATGTCATATCCACAAACGGCTTTCCCTACTGAACCTGGTTTTATGACGGCTTTTTCGACTCCTATCATATTGGAAACAATAGGCCATCCTGATTCCGTTTGCCACCAATGGTCGATTGCTGGCACTGGAATGTGTCCTAAATACCATTCGAGCGTGGCAACATCACAACGTTCGCCGGCTAAAAATTGTGTTTTTAAAGAACTTAAATCATATTGTTTTATGAAATCACCGTCGGGATCGTCTTTTTTTATGGCGCGAATTGCCGTTGGCGCCGTAAACATCGCGTTGACTTTATGCTCTTCAATTACCCTCCAAAAAGTACTTGCATCTGGTGTTCGGATGGGTTTTCCTTCGAAAATAATTGTTGCGTTTCGGTTGATCAACGGGCCGTAAACAATGAAACTGTGACCCACAACCCAGCCCACATCTGAGGCTGCCCAAAAAACTTCATCTTCTTTTATGCCATAAATATAGTGCATAGAAAATTTCAGTGCCGAGGCATAACCTCCAGTATCTCTAACGATTCCTTTTGGCTTTCCTGTCGTTCCCGATGTGTACAAAACATACAAAGGATGCGTTGCATTTACGGATATGCATGGGACTTCTTCTGAACCGTAAACCAAGGCGTCATAGTCAACATCATATTTTTTGAATGGAACTCTGGCTCCTAGCTTTCGGTTAAAAACGATTACTTTTTTAGGTTTGTGCGAGGCTAATTCTATGGCTTCGTCTACCAATGGTTTGTAGGCTATCAATCTGTCAATTTCAATTCCGGAAGAAGCCGTAAGGATTACTCGGGGTTTGCAATCGTCAATTCTGATGGCCAATTCATGTGGCGCAAAACCGCCAAAAACCACAGAATGAGTCACGCCAATTCTCGCACAGGCCAACATAGCAAAAGCAGCTTGAGGAATCATTGGCATGTAAATAACGGCTCGGTCTCCTTTTTTTAACCCTAAGGATTGCATACCTCCGGCAAGTTTAGCGACCTCGGTTTTTACTTCGGAAAAAGAATATTTTTTTACGTTTTGTGTTACGGGCGAATCATAAATTAGTGCGGTTTTGTCACCATAGCCGTCTTGAATGTGTTTGTCTAAAGCCAAATAGCAAATGTTCAATTCCCCATCTTTGTACCAAAGTGGATAGCCATTTTCATCGGTCGACAAAATGATCTCTGGGGATTTGTACCATTCGATTGCTTTGGCTTGTTCTGCCCAAAATTCTTCGGGTTGCTCAATGCTTTTTGTATAAATATCTTTATAATTCATTTTTGTAAGCTTAAAATTATTGAATTAATTCATTTACTTGTTCTACTAATTTCTTGATGGAAAACGGCTTGACTACGTAAAGGTTAGCTCCAAGCGAAAGCCCTTTTTCGATGTCTTTTTCTTTGTTTTTTGCAGAAAGAAAAATGACTTTGCAATGCTTCAATCGTTTGTCTTTTTTTATTTGTTCCAATGTGGCAAAACCATCTACCATAGGCATCATCACGTCTAGGATTATAATATCTGGAAGTTGGTTTTCCAGAATATCCAAGGCTTCTTGTCCATCACGGGCAATAAAAACTTCAAAATTGTGCTTTTTGAAAGTATATTCCAGCGTCATTACAATGTTGGGTTCGTCGTCTACAATTAAAATTTTCTTCATTTTTTAATTATTTTCAGTGGTATGATAATTGGGTAAGGTAAAGATGAAAGTGGCTCCGTTTTCGTCGGTATTTTCAACCCAGATTTTTCCCTTGTGATGCTCAATAATTTTTTTGCAAATGGCTAATCCCAGCCCACTTCCTATGGGTTTTTTTACATTTTGATTTCTGGATTGGTAGAATTTATCAAAAATAACTTCAAAATCTTCCTTTTTGATTCCTTTGCCGTTGTTGTGTATTCGGACTTCTACATTGCTTTTGTTTTCAATGATTTGTATCGAAATTTTACCTGCGGTTTCTGAACAGAATTTTATGGCATTCGAGAGCAAATTATGCATCACTTGAACAATTCGTTCTTCGTCGTAAAAAGCTTTTATTTCTTTATTGGCATCATCGAATTCGAGACTGATTTTTTTGTTTTTAATTAATTGGTTCAGAGATTCCAAGGTCTTTTTGACGGTTCTCGAAATGTTGTTTCTGGAGAGATAAATTTTTTGTTTTCCGGTTTCAAACTTCTCTAAATCCAAAATCTTGTCAATCAACCGATTCAATCTGTCGGATTCAGAAATGATGTTTTGCAAAAATTGTTTTCTCACTTCTTCCGGAATATCATCATCGTCATGCAGGATTTCGCTCGCGGCACGAATGGCGGTAATTGGTGTTCGCAATTCATGGGTAACGGTGTCCAGAAATTCATCTTTTTGAATGTCTTTGTTGACTAACTCTTGGTTGGCATTTTTTAACTGTTCGGATATTTTTTGTAATTCAGTGGAAGTTTCTGTGAGTTTTTTGTTTACAATGATATTTTCCTTTGATTCTTCCAGAATGCGCAATACTTCGGTCAGGCTGATTTTGTCTTCTTTTATTACACTTGAAATTAAAATTTTGGCGGAAGCCGTACCAATATGTCCGGTCAATAAATTTTCGGCAAATTTTATAAATCGCGCATCGGCGGTAGTTACTTTTTTGTCGATATTGTATTTTAGATGAAAAATGGTCAATGCCCTTTTGGTTCTTTCTTCGCCAAGAAATCGCTCTAAAACTTTTTGAATATCCGAAATATAAGCGGTTCCTTTCCAAACAAAAGCATCTTCATGATTGGTACTATATTTGTCAATGTCCACAAACATTTCGGCATAATTGCGTTCCCTGTAGTTTCCTTTGAAACTCACAGAAACGGACATATAACAAATGACATTAAAAAATAAACTCCAGAAAACAGCATGTGGAATGGGTTCTAAATAATCCAAGCCAAAGAGCTCAAATGGTTTTAGCAATTCGATTCCCCAAGGCCCTTCCTGAACGAATAAGTTGGATGAATTCGTGATTCCAATGGCGTACGGTAACAAAAGTGTGTAAAAACAAATTAAAAATCCAATAATCATCCCGAAGATGGCTCCTTTTTTAGACCCTCTTCTCCAGAACAATGCGCCAAAAAAAGCTGGTGCCAATTGGCCAATAACCACAAAGGAAACCAATCCGATGGAAACCAATGAATAGTCCAAAATGAATATTCGGTAAATGGCATAAGCCAAAATGATAAGCGAAAAAATCCCTATTTTCCGACTGTTCACTATTCTTCGGCTGTTTTTTTCTTGCGAAGTATTTTCTAATGAACCAATGAATCCATAAGGAATCAACAAGTTATTACTCAACATCGTCGCCAAGGCAATTGACGAAACGATAATCATGGATATTGCTGCTGAAAATCCACCAAGAAATACTAAAACAGTCAGGAAATTATTGTCGAAAAATTGTGGAATCAACAGCGAATAAGTATCCGAGTTGAATCCTTTTCCTTCAAAAAGAATATTTCCTCCCCAGGCTATTGGAAAAACAAAAACATTGAACAGCAATAAATACAAGGGAAATAACCAAATGGCAGTTTTAATATGTGCTTCTTTATTGTTTTCTATGATGGAGACGTGAAATTGTCTTGGTAAAAGAAAAATGGCAAACATAGATAAAATGCAAAGGAAAAACCAATTGATTCCGCTTGTGACATCGCCAACGGAATTCTTCTTATCAAAATTTTCAAGAACAGAGGCTTTGGTATAAATATCGCCAAAACCATCGTAAACAAAATAGGTGACATAAACGCCAATAATGAGGAAGAACACTAATTTCAAAATCGATTCCATAGCAACTGCCGTAACGATTCCGCGTCTTTTTTCAGAAGCATCCACATAACGCGTGCCGTAATAAGAAGCAAATAATGCCAAAGCAAGGCAAACATAAGTAGTTGTGTCCGTAAAAATATTGGAACTGGATTGGGTTTTTGTAACGATATGAAAAGTATCTGAAATAGCTTTCAACTGCAATGCAATATAAGGGACAATGCCAAAAACGCAGATCATCGTGACCAAAGCTCCCAGAAATCGACTGTTTCCGTAGCGTAAAGAAATAAAATCAGCAATGCTGGAGATTTTGTTTACTCTTGAAATTCGGATGATTTTTTTGAGGATAATCATCCAAGTGGGAACAATTAGAACAGGGCCCAAATAGATGGGCAAATAGCTTAATCCGGAATTTGCGGCAACGCCAATACTACCATAATATGTCCAAGCAGTGCAATAAATCGCCAATGAAAAAGAATAAATGTACGGATTGTTTGTCCATTTTGAATGGCTCCTTTTTTCTGCCCAATAGGCGATGTAAAAAAGGATGGATAAATAGATTCCCAGAATCGCTAAAAGGCCTATGCTACTCATAATATCTTTTGATGATTAAGTACGTAACAGCAATTGAAAGAAGCCAAGCCGAGAATATATAAATATAGATGACAGGAAAACCAAAAAGTGGTCTGGAACTGTCAAATAAAAGCAAAAGCGGAATATTCAAAGCTAATAGCATTAGCATTGAAAGTATTACCAACTTTTGTTCATGTCTCTTTTTCATAATTCTAAAAATACGCAATCTCCACAATAAAATGTAGAGATTGCTATTCTTTATTTTAATCTAACTATTTGTGTTTTGTTTCGTCATATTCTCCCATCAAGGCATAATACCCGAAAGTTCCTAATCCTATAACGATTAATGGTGTAAGTACAAAAAGGATGATTATACCAAACACTAAGTCTTCTTGTTTGCCGGATGCAAATTTTGGCAACCCAAATTCGAAGATGCAAAAATAGGCCGCGGCTACTGAAAATGCTAACCAAACCATTCCTAAAACTCTTTTTAATTGATTCATGTTGTATGTTTTTAGACGTGAATATTTTTATTGTTGTTTTTGATGTAAACCATTCCAATGACAAAGCACACTGAGGCGATAATTATTGGATACCAAAGCCCTTCGAGATAATACTCGGCATCTCCTGCATCTTTGCCGTTAATTACCAAGTAAGTGGAAATGGCGGGAAGCAATCCACCAAAAATTCCGTTTCCGATGTGGTAAGGTAGTGACATTGACGTGTATCTAATTCTCACTGGGAACATTTCTACTAAGAAAGCCGCGATTGGACCGTAAACCATAGTAACGAATAGCACTTGAATAAACACTAGCAAAACTAACATCCATTTATCGCTTGAGTTAATGTTGAGGGTTGTTTTGACTTCTGTTTTTGCTTTTTCATCCACAATTATGGCTTTTCCGTTTTCTAAAGAAATTGTTTTTATTTCAAGAAGCGCGGTTCCATCAGTATACTCTTTGTTTGTGGTATAGATCGAATCCATCGTTTGTTTTTTGTTCTCTTTTATCTCAGCTAAAATTTTTGTTTTTTCTACAATTTCGGTTTTGTTTTTTACCGAAGTAGTTTCATACATGGTTTTGTAAATAGGTCTGTAAAGCAAAATGGCCAACAACATACCGCCCATCATAATGTATTTTCTTCCAATCTTGTCGCTCAACCATCCGAAAAGGATGAAAAAGGGTGTTCCAAGAATTAAAGCGATTCCAAGCAAAGTATCCACTTGTGATGATTCGATTGACATTACGGTTTTCAAGAAACTCATTGCATAAAATTGACCTGTGTACCAAACTACACCTTGTCCCATAGTAGCTCCAAATAAAGCCAGCAACACAAATTTGTAATTGTACCGATTTCCAAAACTTTCTTTCAAAGGGTTTTTACTGGTGGCTCCTTCACTTTTAGCTTTAGCAAAAACAGGAGATTCTTCCATATTTTTTCGAATCATATAGGAAATCGCAACCATAATGATGGAAACCCAAAATGGAACTCTCCAACCCCAAGTGTCAAATTGTTCAGGAGTCAGTAAATTTCTGGTGGCTAGAATTACCATTAATGATATAAACAAACCAACAGTTGCCGTAGTTTGAATCCAAGAAGTCCAATAGCCTCTTTCTCCAACGGGTGCATGTTCGGCCACATAAGTTGCAGCTCCTCCATATTCGCCACCAAGAGCAAGTCCTTGAAGCATTCTTAATATTAATACTAACACAGGAGCCATAAATCCAATGGTTTCATAACTTGGAATACATCCAATCAAGAAAGTAGCACCACCCATTAATAATAAGGTTACCATAAAAGTATATTTTCTTCCAATGATATCACCCAGTCTTCCGAAGAAAAGTGCGCCAAACGGACGAACTACGAATCCAACGGCAAAGGTTGCCAAGGTTGCCAAAAATGCGGCTGTAGGATTATCGGCAGGAAAAAATTTTGTCGAAATTACAACGGCTAAACTTCCGAAAATGTAGAAGTCATACCATTCAATCATCGTGCCCATTGAGGATGCGGAAATCACTTTCCAAATTCCTTTTGTTGATTTTTTTGTCATAGAATTAATTGTTTTTGGTTAATGGTTTAAAGATATATTTGTAATTGTACTATAAATTCCCCTTTTGATCCTGAGATATTAGATGGAGTAGTATAAATAGGTCTAGTTGAATATTGTGCTGTGATTTTAGCATGTTGTCCATCTAGGAAAAAGTTAGTTCCAAGGTCAAATTGTGTACTTGACTTGTCGAGAGCATCAAAGTTTTTATAGGTAAATGCTCCAAATGGTTGAACGCGTATTTTAGGTTTGGCTTCTTTACTGGGCAATAAAATTCCCGCTTGAGTATACCAAATATTCCCTGACCCAATGGTAGCTTGTGCATTTCCAGGTCCTGCTAATGCTTTGTTTCCTGTAAAGTTGGGGTCAACAGAACCAACATTCATAATGCCCACATTACGTAAATAATTTGGTCCGAAATCATAATCGTAGAAAACACTATATCCTGTTAACGCCATTTTATTTTCTTTTTTTCCAATAGGTAAATCAAGGAAAACATCCGCTGCAAAAAGATTGATGTTGTGTTTGCTGATAGTCCCATTTACGGAAGATCTTGTCGCATCTGGTGCTGAGTAAAAACCAGCACCTATGTTGAATACTTTTTTAGTTCCCAAATAACTACCTACTTTATAAGGCAATAAATTAGCTTCTTGGTCTAAAAACTGATATTCAAAATAACCAGCTTTAGACCATTTTGTGTTTCCGCTATTATCCACTGCTGCCGCATTATCAGCCGAAGTTACATTAGTAGGAACTAAGTTAGTAGCATAGGGTTTGTTGTAACTTAAACGGTATTCAAATTTGCCATATTTACCTTTAGCAAATAAACCCATTTCTCTGGCAAATTGATCGGAGTTTTCTATTAAAGGCCAGTTAAATATAGGGGCGTCAATAGTTAGAAAATTCAATGTAGAAGCCATTGTTTCTCTGGATAATCCCATATAATAATGCAAACCACCACCAAGAGACAAGCTGAATTTTTTGTCTTTTTCTGGCAAAACTATTGCGTATTCGTTCCATGCGTCATGAAAAAATAGTCCGGGTTTTTTACCAGCACCGTATCCTCCGGTTCCAGAAGTCCCTACTGCACCACCATTAGTAAACGTTTGATTGTTAATGCCAAAGTGCGTCACAATCATAAATCTTTTTGATATTTGGGAATACGCTAGAAAACGCAAACGTCTGTTTCCAATGTCAGTACCAGTTGAAGCTGGTTCTCCTCCAATCATTGTTCCAGGGTTCATTTGGCTAGAACGAAACCATATTTGATTCCATACTATAAATCGCATGTATTTTGAACCATCATCGTTCAAATTGAATTTCATCCCGCTGCCATAATCGGTGGAGCCTTGTGAAAATCCTTCTAAGGACAATAATACTATTGCCGCTATTAAAAATATTTTTTTCATAATTAGAATTTGGTAGGTTGGTGTTTGGTTTTAACACTGCCAAAGTCTAATTTTTTATTTAATAAAAAAATATTGATATATTTATATGTAAAGTAATATAGTTAGTCCTTAAATCTTTCCCATTTTATGAGCATAAACTTGTCTCCAAGTTCGGTTATTATCATCCCGGCACCCGAAAGTAATTCTTTGTTTTTAAGGTATTCCACTAGCTCTAAATGGTTAAAAATCTTGTAAGTGGGATGGTAATTGGCCTGTGAAGGTTTCTTGATGTTGAATGTCCTTACCCAATTGCTGACCGTGACGTGTGAAACCCCGATAATACGCTCAATTTCCCTATAACTCAGTCCTTCGAGATACAGCTGCAGTGCTTTAGTAACATAGTAATCATCTATCTTTTTTCCTATTTTGTTGACAGTAAAAAAGTAGTTGCATTTTTTGCACAAATGCCTTTGTTTGTTATTGATTACACCGCTTTTTACGATATGATTATTTTGACATTTCGGGCAGGATAAAATCTCCATATATATAAATTTTGCATAAATATAGTAAATTAGCAATTATATTTATTCGAATTTCATAATTAAAATTCTATAAAATTATGATACACCTATTTTTATTGGTAAATTCATACGTTTTTGACAAACTTATGTGTTTTTTTTAAAGAGTTTTAGAATCTATTTGGATTCATCCCGAAAGTTTAGAACTATAATGCAATCAAAACGTATTTTTCTACGTTTATCAATATTACTAGCTGTTTAATTTGGGAAAAATAAATAGTAAACTTAAACCGCAGGACAAAAATGGCTTAAATCAGCCTATATTTGTTAATCTTTAAATTTTAAACCTATGTATAAAATTTGCCCACTTTTAGTTTTCTTTTTTCTTTTAAATTGCACAGCACAAGACAAACCTGAACTGCTTCCAATAGCAGATGAGGTTGTGAATTACAAGATGGAACAGGTTGTCACAGGGATTTCGATTCCCTGGGGAATGGTTGTTTTGCCGGACGGAACGATGTTGGTAACGGAAAAAAGTGGCACTCTTTTTCATGTCAATAACGGTGTTAAAACCGAAGTTAAAAATATTCCTAAAGTGTACACCCGAGGTCAAGGAGGATTACTGGATATTGTTTTACATCCTGATTATGAAAAAAAGGGCTGGATTTATTTGACCTTTTCATCAGAAGACGTTTCTGGCGAAGGAGGAAATACCAAACTAATCCGGGCGAAATTAATTAATGGGAGTTTGACACAAATTCAGGATTTATATAAAGGCACGCCAAATACTACCGGTCCAAATCATTTTGGTTCCCGAATCGCTTTTGATAACGAAGGTTACCTTTATTTTAGCATTGGCGAAAGGGATAAAAAATTTGTGAATCCCCAAGATATCAAAATCGATGGCGGAAAAATATATCGTTTACACGACGATGGCAGAATTCCTGATGACAATCCATTTGTGGGACAAGTGGGAGTAAAAGAAGCTATTTTTTCTTACGGACATCGCAACCCACAAGGGTTAGTAAAGCATCCAGTAACAGGTTTGATTTGGTCGCACGAACACGGCCCACAAGGAGGTGACGAAATTAACATCATCAAAAAAGGAGCTAATTATGGTTGGCCAGTCATTACTTACGGGATTAATTATGATGGCAAAATCATAAGCGATATCACTGAAAAAGAAGGTATGGAACAACCGCTTCATTATTGGCTTCCCTCTATTGCTCCGTGTGGAATGGCTTTTGTCACTAGCGATCGTTATCCCGATTGGAAGGGACATTTGCTCGTTGGCGCTATGAAATTCCAATACTTGGAACTGCTTAAAATTAAGGATGATAAAGTGGTAAGCAGACAAAAAATCGCCACAGATATTGGACGTTTAAGAAACGTGATCCAAGGGAGTGATGGTTACATTTATATTGCGGTGGAGCAAAAAGGGATTTTCCGAATTATACCCAATTAATGTATGGTTTTTAATAAATTTTATTTTTGGTTTAGCCCAGTTTTACTCGGATTTTTTTATACAAGTTTCTCCAGTTCGGTTTCAAATCGATGGATTGACAATGAATATTCAGTTCCAATAGTCTTTCAGGAAAAAGCAAATTTGCAGCAAAGCATCAACAGGGGAAATGATGTTTATGTTGATTTTTGTATCCAATGCCATTTGGCAAACGGAAAAGGAGATTTGATTAATTTTCCGCCTCTTGACGGTTCCGATTGGCTCATCAAAAAACGAAAACTAAGTATCCATTCCGTTAAGTTTGGACAGAATGGACTAATTACGGTCAAGGGCAAAAAGTATAACAACATAATGCCTCCATTAGGCCTTTCGAATCAGGAAGTGGCCGACGTGATGAATTATATTATGAATTCATGGTCTAATAAACAAAAGAAAATGGTGACGGTTGAAGAGGTTGCAGCGGTGAATAAGTTGTAGTTTAGGTTTAAATACGGCTTGTCAAACGATACGTTTAAGTGCTGCTTTTTGTCTTTAAATTTTAAACTCTCGCAGAAATGGCAGGGTTTTTTTTATGTAGTCTGGATTCTTTAGAATTTAAGATTCGATTATTATAACTCGAAGGTATTTCATACTGATAGTAGCATCAAGAAAATCAGATATTTGTTCCTTTAAGTATTAAATACTCTGGTAAAAATGATCCATCACAGCACAAAAACCATACCAATCGTAAAATAAAAAATCCCTAACATCTTATTAAAAAGACAGTTAGGGAATTTTTTTGTGGTACCTCCAGTACCGCATAGCTACTTATAATAAATCACTGATAATCAAATACTTTAGTAACAAAAACAAGCAGTAACGCTCTATTTGGCAACTTTCATTAACACGCTAATCATCAAATATTATCATTTATCAACAATTAATTCCATAGTGTTTTCCATAGTGATTTTTTTTAGTATATTTATAGGGTGAAATTTACAACGTGAAAAAGCCAAAAATCCGATTTTATTTAGAGCCAAAATCTAAAATTACAAGTCTTCGAACAAAGCCAGAATTAATTATGGCTGAGATCAGTGCGGGCTTTGTGAGATATATTGACGGTAAACCAAGATATGACACGGTCAATATTAGCAATAAATGTTCAATTTTGCCAAAAGAATTTGGTAGAATTGAAAAGAAATTTAAATTCGATTTGGCAATTTTGAACAAAAATAAAAGTAATCAGGGATGAAAGACGCAAGTAGGTCTTTTTCAAAACGCTGTTGATTTTTTACATAGTAATTACTTAAAAAATAAGAAAAATCCATCAGCCAAGGAATTTGAAACTGACTTAAATAGTTGCCTGGGGATAGTGAAGCCAATAATTGTCACCTCAGTTACTATTTTGAGCTTTCTGCAAGAAACTATAAAAGAGTTCATTACAGATAGTAACACTGCTAAGAAAAATGCTAAGACCCTTAGTACAATTAAACCTTATGCAACTTTAGAACGTTATATTTTGGAATATCAATTGGTAAAAAATGAAGTACTTACTTTTGAAAACTTTAACAAAAAGAAGTACTGGGATTTTTGGGATTTTCAGGACGATCTACTTAGTGGCGCAAAACTATTTCCTGAAATGGCAGGATTTAAAAAACGGACTATTCAGGAATATGGCTTTTCCGTCAATGGAATTTTTAAATATCAAAAAACTTTAGTTAGCATAATAAAAAAAGCCAGAACTGCTAAAATTAATGTGGTAATAGATATAGATGATATAAATTTAAAGAAGTGATTTAAACTTATTTTGATAATTAAAAAGGGTTGACGAAATTTGTGTTGCAAAACATAATAATTTCAAAATCAACCCTTATGTACAGTGTACTTAGCAAAGATATAATAAAAAGTGAAATTGTTCCCTATTTACCTTTAGCAAAACGAGGTTTTCAGGCAACTGTTCCACTAGAAGAAATAGTAAATGCGGTTCTTTATAAATTAAAAACGGGTGTTCAGTGGCATCAGCTTCCTGTAAAAGCATTATTTGAAGAAAATGTATTGACTTGGGAATCTGTTTATTATCATTATCGTAAATGGTGCAAAACTGACGTTTTAAAAAAAGTTGGATTGTTATTTTGGAACAGAATAAATCTAAATTAGACCTTTCGAGTGTTGATTTTGATGGTAGCCATACTTCTGCAATCAGAGGTGGCGAAGAAGCTGAATATCAAGGTAGAAAGAAGCGTAAAACAACAAATGCACTGTATTTAAGTGACCGACAGGGATTGCCTTTAGCTATTTCAAACCCAGTTGCGGGTAACCATAACGACCTATATGACATAGAAGTTCAGTTTGAAGTAGTCATTGGAACATTAAAACAAGCCAATATTCCAGTAGAAGGACTTTTTTTAAACGCAGATGCAGGTTTTGATTCTAAAGAGTTTAGACTGTGTTGTGAGAAAAAAGAAATAAATGCAAATGTTTGTTTCAATAAAAGAAATGGCGATACAGATAGAGATGAATATTTTGACCAACTGCTTTATAATGAGCGATATAAAATTGAAAGAACAAATGCTTGGATGGACAGTTTTAGGTCATTGCTCAATAGATTTGATACATCAGTAGCAAGTTGGTTAGGATTCAATTATTTGGCATTTATAATAATTGCACTAAAAAAATTTAACAAAATAAAAGTTTAAACGACTTCA
>Ga0209702_10005471_pt1 | contig 17236 bp, 14 predicted proteins | sample FRY01_FD_187210 | JGI IMG/M metagenome (GOLD analysis project Ga0209702, IMG submission 187210) | Freshwater microbial communities from Lake Fryxell liftoff mats and glacier meltwater in Antarctica - FRY-01 (SPAdes) (version 2) | ecosystem: Environmental > Aquatic > Freshwater > Ice > Glacier...
GCAGACAAGATCGGCGGCCCAAACATCTGATTTTTTTGGGTTTGGGTGAAGGGCGACCAGCAAACGTTGCGCAGCGCATCAAATGCCATGTGTCTGAAATTGTTGCGTTAGTTTCGAATCAGACTCTTAGAACCATATCGTCCCTTGTGGGGCGAAAACGCTTCTCCTGCGGCGTGCCTTGTACACGCCAGAAAGCTGGGGCGCAGCGTTGGCGCGCTGCGTCCCAACCTCAATTCTTGTCAGCTACACCCGCTCGTCCCGCCACAAGTGTTACACTTCATGCAGGTGCCGTTGCGGACCAGCGTGTAGTTGCCACATTCGCCGCAGGCCTCGCCTTCATAGCCTTGCATCTTGGCTTTCACCCGGACGTCCATCGACACGGCCCCCGACGAAATTGCCGTGGAGGAGGCGGCGGCAGCGACGACGGTTTGCGGAACCAGCGTGTTGAGCACCATCATCTGGTCCATCCCGCTTGCCAGTGCCGTAGCCCCGATACCACCCTGAAGCACCGTCAATTCCTGTGGCAAGCGCTTGCGCAAATAGCCGGTGGAGGAGATTTGGCGCAGCACTTCCAGCCCGCGATGGGCCGCCGCATCATCTACCGCGCTGATGTTGCGCTTGCCCTCGCCCACGCCGCCGCCAAGATCATCAAACGATGCGCCTTGCGGTTTGACATGCGCCAAGTCGGTCCGATCAAGGTAGGACACGGCCAATTCGCGGAAGATATAGTCGAGGATCGAGGTCGCGTTCTTGATGCTGTCATTGCCTTGCACCATGCCCGCGGGTTCGAACTTGGTGAAGGTGAAAGCCTCCACAAACTCCTCCAGCGGCACGCCGTATTGCAGGCCCACCGACACCGCGATGGCGAAGTTGTTCATCATGGCGCGAAAGCCAGCACCTTCCTTGTGCATGTCGATGAAAATCTCACCCAGCGCACCGTCCTTGTATTCGCCGGTGCGCAGATACACCTTGTGCCCGCCCACGATGGCCTTTTGGGTGTAACCCTTGCGGCGCTCGGGCAGTTTTTCGCGGTGGGATTTGATGATTTCCTTGATGATCACCTTTTCAATGATCTTCTCGGCCAGCACGATGGCTTTTTCCTGATCGGAGCCGTTCAGGAAAATCTCCTCCGCCTCCTCATCATCCTCCACCAAGGCCGATGCCAAGGGCTGCGATAGCTTGGAGCCGTCACGGTACAGGGCGTTGGCCTTGATCCCCAGCGAATGCGACAGCTCATAAGCCGCAAGCGTTTCGGGGATCGTGGCGGAGTTCGGCATATTGATGGTTTTGGAAATGGCGCCCGAGATGAAGGACTGTGCTGCAGCCATCATGTAAATATGGCTGTCCACTGACAGATAGCGTTTGCCCTTACGGCCGCAGGCATTGGCGCAATCGAAGATCGAATAGTGTTCGGGCTTCAGGAACGGCGCGCCTTCCAGCGTCATGGTGCCGCAAATATGCTCATTGGCAGCTTCGATTTGTACTTTGGTAAAGCCAAGGTGGCGGAGCAGATCAAAGGTTGGATCGGCCAGCTTTTCCGCTGGAATACCAAGCGTGCCTTTGCAGAACGCCTCGCCCAGCGTCCACTGGTTGAACACAAAGCGGATATCGAAGGCCGAGGCAAGCGCACCTTCCACCTTCTCAATCTCACGCGGACCAAAACCGTGGCCCACAAGCGAGGTGTGATTAATGCCGGGGCAATTGCCCATGGAACCGTGACCAACCGCATAGGCCACGATTTCAGACGCTTGCGCAGAGCCATAGCCCAGCTTTTCCAAGGCGGCAGGCACGGATTGGTTGATGATCTTGAAATAACCGCCGCCCGCCAGTTTCTTGAATTTTACCAGCGCAAAGTCAGGCTCAATCCCCGTGGTGTCGCAATCCATCACCAAACCAATGGTGCCCGTTGGCGCAATAACGGTGGTTTGGGCGTTGCGGAAACCATGGGCTTCGCCCAAGGCCAGCGCCTCATCCCAAGCGCCTTTTGCCAGCGATACCAAGGACATATCCGGGCAATTGACCTGATCCAAGGCGACCGGGTCCACGTTGACCCCTTCATAGACGCCCGTGGCATGGGCCGCCGCGCGGTGGTTGCGGATCACGCGCAGCATATGTGCCTTGTTGCGCGCATAGCCCGAAAACGCGCCCAATTCGCCCGCCATTTCGGCAGATGTCGCATAGGCCACGCCGGTCATCAGTGCGGTCAGCGCCCCGCAAAGTGCGCGCCCTTCGACCGAATCGTAGCCATAGCCCATGTTCATCAGCAAGCCACCGATATTGGCATACCCCAGACCCAGCGTGCGGAAATCATAGGAGCGCTGTGCAATCGCCTGTGATGGGAACTGCGCCATCATCACGGAAATTTCCAGCGTGACGGTCCACAAACGGGTGGCGTGGATATAGGCGGCGCTGTCAAACTTGCCGTTGGTATAAAAGGTCAGCAGGTTCATCGACGCAAGGTTGCAGGCGGTATCATCGAGGAACATATATTCCGAACAAGGGTTTGACCCCCGGATCGCGCCATCTTCGGGGCAGGTGTGCCAGGCGTTGACGCTATCGTGGAACTGGATGCCCGGATCGGCGCAGGCCCAGGCGGCATGGCCCACTTGTGCCCACAGATCGCGCGCTTTCAGGGTTTTGGAAACCGACCCGTCCTTGCGGTTGATCAGGTCCCAATTGCCATCGTTCTTGATGGCGGCCAGAAACGCATCGGTCACGCGGATGGAGTTGTTGGAGTTTTGACCCGAAACCGATGAATAGGCTTCAGAATCCCAATCGGTGTCATAGGTCGGAAATTCGATGCTGGTGTGGCCCTGCTTGGCATAATCCAGCACACGCTTGATGTACGTCTCGGGAATCGCGACTTTTTTCGCATCCTTGATCGCGGCCTTCAGGCCAGGATTAGCAGACGGTTCATAAGCCCCCTCGGCCGACCCATCAAACGCCTTGATTGCCGCGAAGATCGCGTTCAACTTCTGTTCGTGCATCTTGGAGCCTGCGACGATGCTCGCCACCTTCTGCTCCTCGATCACCTTCCAGTTGATGAAATCCTCGATATCGGGGTGGTCGGCATCAACGATCACCATCTTGGCCGCGCGCCGTGTGGTGCCACCCGATTTGATTGCCCCCGCCGCGCGGTCGCCGATTTTCAAGAATCCCATCAGCCCCGAAGATTTGCCCCCACCCGAAAGCTTCTCGCCCGCACCACGCAGACTGGAGAAGTTGGTGCCGGTGCCAGAGCCGTATTTGAACAGGCGTGCTTCGCGCACCCACAAATCCATGATGCCGCCATCGCCCACCAGATCATCCGCAACCGACTGAATGAAACAGGCATGGGGCTGGGGGTGTTCATAGGCGCTTGTGGATTTGGTCAGTTTTTGGGTTTGGTAATCGACATAATAATGCCCCTGCGAAGGGCCGTCGATACCGTAGGCCCAATGCAGCCCGGTGTTGAACCATTGCGGAGAATTCGGCGCCGCCATCTGATTGGCAAGCATGAAGCGCGATTCGTCGTAATAGGCGCGGGCATCGGATTCGGTGGTGAAATAGCCGCCCTTCCAGCCCCAATAGGCCCAAGCCCCGGCCAAACGATCAAACACCTGTTTGGCTGATGTTTCGCCGACAATGCGTTGATCTGAGGGCAATTTCGCCAGTTCAGCTTCATCAGGCACCGAGCGCCAGAGAAACTCGGGCATCCCCTTTTCCTTGACGCGCTTCAACCTTGCGGGAACGCCTGCCTTGCGGAAATATTTCTGCGCCAACACATCCGATGCCACCTGGCTCCAGCCCGCCGGAACCTCCACCGCGTCGTTGCGAAACACAATCTTGCCGTCAGGATTGCGAATTTCGGATACTGTCGTGGTAAATTCCATGGTGCCGTAAGCGCCTGTGGTTTCTGCCGTAAATTTCCGCTCGATCTTCATCTGCCCCGTCTCCGACTTGTTGCGGGCGTCCAGCGCCCGAGTGTTACCGTTAAGACAAGCCTTCGCCCCGTGCTGATCCAATGGAAAAAGCACGCGCCAAGCCTTGCAAAGGCTGTGGCCACAGGGATTGTCGGTTGTCTTGATGCGCCACCATATCTAGTGGGTTGTGAGGACGCTTGGACAAACTGTCGTATTTCACCGCTTGGTTCAACGTAAAATTTGCCTCAATCCACAGATTTTTGTCGGCCTGTGGATCATTTTTGACTTGCCATGGGTTTTCCCCCGAATTGCCCACAGCCGGCGCAGAAGCTGGCGCCATGCGCCGCGCGTTGAGCACAATCTCCGCTTTACCCTTGTTTTCAGCCGTCTTACCACGGTTAGCTGATAAATCACTTCAACCCCGCATTCACTACCAGATGTGGTGGTACGGTAGAATCACCCTGACGCGGCGATACGATGCGCGTGTTTGGGTGTTGCAAAGCTGTGACGTTTTGCTGCGATGATTCCCGCCCGGCGTATCAGCCGTTGCGGGCACGGGGGGTAGATCCGCACAAAACGTTCACTTTTGTGGACCTTGCGATCAGCGACAGAACTGCGGGCAATAAGGTGATCCCTGACCGGCGGGCTGGCCATAGGGAGGGCTGGCATAGGCGGGCTGGGGGAGCAGGCTGACGAATGCCATAGCAGGCCGCAAACCCGACCAAACCCCGCAAGATGCGGTCAATGTCATTCACGCCCAAGCGGGTGCCCTCCGGCTTTACATCTGATGTTGTCATACATGGCCAAAGGGGGCGGGCCTTGCACGGCCCGCCTCTTGTATTTCCGCGTTGCGCTATCACATTCAGTTGCAAGAGAAATAAAAGGGGTTATCTCATGGGTCTGGTCTCAACACTCGCCAAAGTTGCTTTGGGCGTTGCCATTGCAAAAGGCGCAAGCCATGTGTCGCGCAACGGCATGCCAAAACTGGGCAATGGAGGCCTGAGCGGCGGCTTGGGTGGAATGCTGGAGAAACTGGGCGCAAATTCCACCGCCAACCACGATGCGCGTCCCCCACATGCCAGCGGGTTTGGCGGCTTGTTGGCAAAGGCAGGCCCAGCCCTCGGCGGGCTTTTGGGCAGCCAGACGCCCCCACCTGCCCCGACCACGGCGCCCACCGCGGCCAGCGCTCCAGCCGGATTGGGGCCGATTTTCAATCAGGCCATTGTCGGCACTGAAACTCCCGAACCGACCCGCGACCAGGAACTTGCCGCCGCCCTGATGCTGCGCGCCATGGTGCAAGCGGTAATGGCAGACGGCAAGCTGGACGATGCGGAAAGTGCCAAACTGATGCAGCATCTGGACAGCGCCACCGATGCCGAACGCGCCTATGTAAAGCAATTGCTTGACCAACCCGTTGATGTGGATGGGCTTGCCTTTGATGTGCCGGACGGAATGGAAGAACAGGTCTACCTCATCTCTCTCATGGCGATTGATCTGGATAGCCGGGCCGAAGCGCAATATCTGCACGATCTGGCAAGCGCGCTGGCTCTTGATCAATCCATGGTCAATGCCATTCATCAAGATGCAGGCTTGCCCGCGCTTTATGCGTGAAAGTCCGGGCCCCGGCCTGAAATAAAAGGGTGGAGCCTGCGACCCAAACTGATTAGACGGGCGCGAGGATTTCCGCACGGGGCGCGCGCCGATGGCCAAGAATATCATCAAACGCTGTGAGGCCAAAGGTCTGCGCATGACCGACCAGCGCCGCATCGTCGCCCGGGTGATCGAGGATGCCGAGGATCACCCCGATGTGGAGGAGTTGTACAACCGCGCCTCTGCGGTGGATCCGCGCATCTCACTTGCCACGGTGTACCGGACGGTGAAGTTGTTCGAGGAGGCGGGGCTGCTGGAGCGGCTTGAATTTGGCGATGGCCGTGCGCGCTATGAAGACGCCGAGCGGGACCATCACGACCATCTGATCGACATGCATTCAGGCGAGGTGATCGAGTTTGTGGATCCCGAGATCGAGGCGCTGCAAGAACGGATTGCCGCCCGGCTTGGGTATAAGCTGAAGGGCCACCGGCTGGAGTTGTACGGCGTTCCGGTCAAGCCGCCAGAACCTGAAAAGCCATGAGCCCCAAAGGATGAGCGCCGACAACACCCGCGCCAGCCTGCTGATGCTTGGCTCCATGGCGGCTTTTGCGTTTGAAGATGTGTTCCTCAAACGCGCGGCCACCGCGCTGCATCCCGGTCAGGTCTTGGCGATGATCGGCTTTGCAGGTGCCATTTGCTTTTGGGCAGTCGCGGCCGCCAAGGGCCAGCCCATCCTGACCCGCCGCGCTTTTTGCCGCCCCGCCCTGATCCGTTCCCTGGCAGAGGCGGGGGCATCAATGCTCTATATCACCGCCCTCGCGCTGATCCCGTTGTCGATCAACGCAGCGTTGCTGCAAGCCTCGCCCTTGGTGGTGACCATGGGGGCCGCGCTGTTTTTGCGCGAACCTGTGGGGTGGCGGCGCTGGTCGGCGATCCTTGTGGGTTTTTCCGGCGTGCTGATCATCTTGCGCCCCGGCACCGAAGGGTTTGAGGCGGCGGGGCTTCTCACCGTGGCCTGCGTCTTCATACTTGCCGCCCGCGACCTTTCCACCCGGATGATGCCCGCCGATATCGGTACCTTCCAACTCACCACTTGGGCCTATATCGCCCTTGTCCCCGCAGGCCTTGTCCTTATGATCATTGGCGGCATTGAACCCATGCCGATTGACCCCGCCCAATGGACAGACCTGATCGGCGCGCTGATCACCGGGCTTGTCGGCTATTGGGCTGTGACCCAGGCCATGCGAGCGGGCGATGTGTCCTTCGTGGCCCCCTTCCGCTACTCCCGCCTCGTCTTTGCCATCATCCTCGCCGCCATCTTTTTTGAGGAGCGCCCCGATGTCTGGATGCTGACCGGGGCCAGCCTCATCATCGGCTCTGGGCTTTACACCTTCGCCCGCGAACGCCGCCTGCGCCGCAAACTGCTTTCCAAAATCCCGCTTGCCCGCTAAACACTGCTCAAATTTACAGGAGGCATCATGTCCACAATCGTCGATATCCACGCCCGCGAAATCCTTGACAGCCGGGGCAACCCCACGGTGGAGGTTGATGTCTACCTTGAGGGTGGCGAGATGGGCCGCGCCGCTGTGCCTTCGGGGGCGTCCACCGGCGCGCATGAGGCGGTCGAAAAGCGCGACGGCGACAAGACCCGCTACATGGGTAAAGGTGTGCTGGATGCCGTGGCAGCGGTGAACGGTGAGATTGCCGAAGAAATCGTCGGTTTTGACGCGATGGAGCAGATCGCCATCGACCGCACCATGATCGAGATGGACGGCACCCCGAACAAATCCCGGCTTGGGGCAAATGCCATCCTCGGTGTGTCGCTGGCCGTCGCCAAGGCCGCCGCCGACGCGGCAGGCCAGCCCTTGTTCCGCTATGTCGGCGGCACATCCGCCCGCATGCTGCCGGTGCCGATGATGAACATCATCAACGGCGGCGAACATGCCGACAACCCGATCGATATCCAGGAATTCATGATCATGCCCGTGGCGGCCGATAACATCCGTGACGCGGTGCGCATGGGGTCTGAGGTGTTCCACACGCTGAAAAAGGAACTCTCGAACGCAGGACTGTCCACGGGTATCGGGGATGAAGGCGGCTTTGCACCAAATCTCAGCTCCACCCGTGACGCGCTTGATTTCATTCTGAAATCCATCGAAAAGGCTGGATACCGCCCGGGCGAGGATATCATGCTGGCGCTTGATTGCGCCGCCACCGAATATTACAAGGGCGGCAAATATGAAATGGTCGGCGAAGGCAAATCGCTGACATCCGAAGAAAACGTCGACTATCTTGCGGCACTCTGCGCGGTCTACCCCATCATCAGCGTTGAAGATGGCATGGCCGAAGATGACTGGGCGGGCTGGAAGATGCTGACCGACAAGCTGGGCGATAAAATCCAACTCGTGGGCGACGATCTGTTCGTGACCAACCCCGTGCGGCTGGCGCAAGGCATCAAACAGGGCTGCGCCAACGCCATGCTGGTCAAGGTCAACCAGATCGGTACGCTGACCGAAACGCTGGCTGCGGTGGAAATGGCCCACCGTGCCCGCTTTACCAATGTGATGTCGCACCGCTCGGGCGAGACGGAAGATACCACCATCGCCGATCTTGCCGTGGCCACCAATTGCGGCCAGATCAAAACCGGCTCGCTCGCACGCTCTGACCGGCTGGCGAAATACAACCAGTTGATCCGGATTGAGGAAATGCTGGGCGAGACGGCGGAATACGCAGGCCGCTCCATCCTGAAAGCCTGATCTGAAACACCGGCCCCCGCAACGCGACAGCGGGGGCCACCAAAAACTCTGCCCCCGGTTTCATCTTGGTCCAAATACCTCTCAATCCTCCGCCCCAAAGCGTGGCGGAATGTACGGGGTACAACTTCGTACTGGCACAAAGCGCGGCGCAAAGCTAAGGCCAAGGCATGACCCAGGACGCAACCCCAATCACCCCCAAGAACGAGGACACGCTGCGCGGCTTTCTCTATGCGCTCGCGGCCTATCTGCTCTGGGGGTTTTTGCCGCTTTACATGAAGGCCTTGTCCCATATGGGCCCGGCCGAGGTCATCGCCCACCGCATCCTGTGGTCCTTGCCCATTGCCGTCGCAGTGCTGAGTTTTCAAGGCAGAACCGCAGATCTTCAGCGCGCCTTGCGCACGCCCTCGATGCTGGCGATGGGCGTGGTCACGGCCACGCTGATTTCCGTAAACTGGGGCTTTTATGTCTGGGCCATTGCCGATGGCCATGCGCTGGACGCCGCTTTGGGCTATTACATCAATCCGCTGTTCAGCATCCTGATGGGCGCGGTTTTGCTGAAAGAACGTATTTCCCCGCTGCAAAAGATGGCGGTGGCGTTGGCAGCGCTTGCTGTGGTCGTACTGACCGTGGATCTGGGGCGCCTTCCGGTCGTGGCCATTGGCCTGATGCTGACCTGGGGGTTTTACGCCTATTTCAAAAAACAACTCCCCATCGGCCCTAATCAGGGATTTGCGCTGGAGGTGCTGCTGCTTACCCCTTTCGCGCTTGGCTATGTGGTCTATCTGCACCTGACGGGCACCGGGCATTTTGCGGTGGGCAACAGCTTCGATACTGCCATGCTGGTTGGATGCGGACTTGTCACGGCTGTGCCATTGATGTTTTATGCCAATGGGGCGAAGGGGTTGCGCCTGTCCACCATCGGCGTGATGCAATATATTGCGCCCACCATGATCTTGCTGACCGCCGTGTTCGTCTTTGCCGAACCCTTTGGCACCGCGCGGATGATCGCCTTCCCGATGATCTGGGCTGCCCTCGCGCTTTATACCGCCTCGATGTTTCGCGACCGTAAAAAGGTCAGGGCCGGCTGATCTGCCCGCCCCCTACGGCGGCGCGCACGCCCGTGGTGCCGGGGCAGGACGTGGGCAGGCCCATCGCCACCCGCACCGCCAGATAGGCAAAGGCCTGTGCCTCCAGCATGTCGCCGTCCAGCCCCACCGCCTCCACCGGGGCCACCTCGCACTCCAGCAATTGCGCCAGCAGTGTCATCAACACCGCATTGTGCCGTCCGCCGCCTGTGACCAAAAGACGGCTGACGGGGGCTGGGAAATGCTCTGCCCCTTTGGCCACAGCCGCCGCTGCTGCCGCTGTCAGGGTTGCCGCCGCATCGGCATCGGACAGGGGCGCAACCGCCGCCAGCAAGCTTGCAAAATCATTCCGGTCGAGGGACTTCGGCGGCGTCTTGGCGAAATAGGGATGGGCCAGAAACCGGGCAATAATCGCATCATCCAGCACGCCGCTTGCTGCCAGGGCCCCGCCCTCATCACGGTCCAGCCCCAGGCGCTGCGCCATCAGATCATTGATCGGCGCATTCGCAGGCCCGGTATCAAAGGCCAAACAGGCCCCCGGTGCCTCTGCTGTATTATGGCGGGGGTCCACCCACGTCAGATTGCCGACACCGCCCAAATTCAGAAAGGCAATCGGCACTTCAGCCCCGATATATTTGGCGCAGGCAAAGTGGAAAAACGGGGCCAAGGGCGCGCCCTGCCCGCCCAGCCTCACATCTGCCGAGCGAAAATCCCAGACCACAGGCAGGCCCAGAACCTGTGCCAGAACCGCGCCCGACCCTGCCTGATGCGTGCCGCTCCCGCCCGGATCATGCGCCAGCGTCTGGCCGTGAAAGCCCACCAGTTCCGCCCCGTCAAACAGGCCCAGCACGGCGGCATGGGCGGCCTCGACGCCTTCTGCCACCGCCTCTACCCCGTCCGCGCCCTGCCACAGCCCAAACCCCGACCGGATCAACGCGCGTTGTGCAGGCGTATATTCGCGGTAGGCGACCGGCCCAAACTCCAGCAGGCGGTGCCCATCGGTTAGCACCATGGCCGCATCCACCCCGTCCAGCGATGTCCCCGACATCGCCCCCAAGGCCCAAACCGGTCCTGCCTTCAACATCAAAGCCCCCTTTGACGGCACCCCGCCGCCCCGCTATACGCGCATCTGACCTAAATAAAGCCAGCCCCTTTAAAACACGAGTGCCCTATGACCTACCATGCAAAATCGGACTTCATGCGCGTGATGATGGAACGCGGCTTTCTGGCCGATTGCACCGATTATCAGGCGTTGGATGAGGCGTTGGTGAAAGGCATCGTGCCAACTTATATCGGTTATGACGCCACCGCGAAATCCCTGCATGTCGGGCATTTGCTGAACATCATGATGCTGCGCTGGCTGCAAAAAACCGGGCATAAACCGATCACCCTGATGGGCGGCGGCACCACAAAGGTGGGCGATCCCAGCTTTCGCGCCGATGAACGCCCCTTGCTGTCGCCCGCGCAGATTAACGAGAACATTGACGGCATGCAGCAGGTTTTCGCCAAATATCTCGCCTATGGCGATGGGCCGACCGATGCGATCATGCTTAACAACGCCGAATGGCTGGATGGGTTGAACTACCTCGATTTTCTGCGCGACATCGGGCGGCATTTTTCTATCAACCGGATGCTATCGTTCGAATCCGTGAAATCCCGGCTGGACCGCGAGCAATCACTGTCCTTTCTCGAATTCAACTACATGATCCTGCAAGCCTATGATTTCCTTGAATTAAACCGCCGCTACGGCTGCTTGTTGCAGATGGGCGGCTCGGATCAATGGGGCAATATCATCAACGGGATTGATTTGACGCGCCGGGTGGTTGACGCACAGATCTTCGGGCTCACCTCACCTTTGCTGACCACATCAGACGGCAAGAAAATGGGCAAAAGCCAAGGGGGGGCGATATGGCTGAACGCCGATATGCTTAGCCCCTATGAATTCTGGCAATTCTGGCGCAACACCACTGACGCCGATGTGGGCCGGTTCCTGAAGCTTTACACCGAGCTGCCCGTGACAGAATGTGACCGTTTGGGCGCTTTGGCGGGGTCCGATATCAACGCCGGGAAGGTCATTTTGGCCAATGAGGTGACAACCCTGTGCCACGGCGGAGAGGCCGCCATGGCAGCAGAGGCCACAGCGCGCGAGGTGTTCGAAAGGGGTGGCACGGGAGAGGAGTTGCCGACCTTTAGGGTTACGCAGGCCGAGGTGGCCGACGGTGTTTCGGTATCCTCGTTGTTTGTGAAATCGGGCCTTGCAAAATCCGGCAAAGACGCGAAGCGGTTGATTGCGGAGGGCGGCGCGCGTTTGAATGACGCTGCGGTGACAGACGCAGGCCAGATGATTTTGGCCACCGATCTGGCAGCGCCGATCAAGCTGACCGCGGGGCGCAAGCGCCATGCGCTGATTGTGTTGGGGTAACACCGCGCGGCATCTTTCGGGGACGCGTAAAAGACAAAAGCCGGGGGGCTAGCCCCCCGGACCCCCTAGGATATTTTCAAACAGATGAAACTGTTTTTTGGCGTTGCGCATTCTTCAGCGCATCGACCTTGGAATGCCCCCGCCTTTAAGATGAAAAGGCGGGGTTTTCTTTTACGGCTGGACCGTTACCGACACCATCTGATCGGGGTTTGACACCGCACCGCTATCGCCCGCACCGCGTTTGATTTCATCAACCACATCCATCCCTTCAATCACCCGGCCGACGACCGTGTATTGATTGTCAAGGAACGGCCCCGGCGCGAACATGATAAAAAACTGGCTGTTGGCCGAATCGGGACTGGCGCTTCGGGCCATTCCGACCACGCCGCGCGCGAAGGTTTCCGGTGTAAACTCTGCCGGGATGTCGGGCATATCCGAGCCGCCCATTCCGGCGCGCGCTGTGTCGCCGCTGAATTTGCCAAATTCCACATCGCCGGTTTGCGCCATGAACCCATCGATCACGCGGTGAAACACCACGCCGTCATAGGCCCCCGCTTCGGCCAGCGCCGTGATCTGTGCCACATGAAGCGGGGCCAGATCGGGGAGCATGTCGATGACAACGGTGCCACTCGCCTCTCCCGCAATCTTTACAACCAAATTCGGGCCAGGCCCGTCCACGGCCTGCGCCATGGCCGGGGTTGCGGTTTGGGACAGCGTCCAGCCACCCAAGACAGCCAGCCCCAACGCGAAAAAGCCGCCTGCGACCAAGGTATCCTTACGCATCAGACGCCACCTTGACCGAGATCATCCGGTCGGGTGCTGCTGGCGGCTCGCCTTTGGCGATGGCATCGACATGTTCCATCCCCGACAAAACGCGGCCATAAACCGTATATTGCCCGTTCAGGAAATCATTGTCCTTGAAACTGATGAAAAACTGGCTGTTGGCGGAGTTTGGATTGGACGAGCGTGCCGCCCCCAAGGTGCCGCGCGCATGGGGCAGCTTGGAGAACTCGGCCGGGACATCGGGCATATCTGACCCGCCTGTGCCCGCGCGGCGCAAATTGAAGCCGTCTTCCATATCGCCATGCTCCACATCACCCGTCTGGGCCATGAACCCGTCAATCACGCGGTGAAAGCACACATTGTCATAAGCACCCGCGCGGGCCAGTTCCTTCATGCGCGCAGTATGCAGTGGGGCCACATCGGCCAGCAGCTCAATCACCACAGTGCCGCCTTTGAGTTCCATCAGAATGGTGTTTTCGGGATCTTTATACTCAGCCATTTGGGCCTCCTGTTCATTTGACTTCATAACCTAATGGCCCCGGCCCGTATTGAAAAGGCCTAACCCCACCTTGTGACGGCGAAGCATTGACGCCGCCGCCGCGATAGGGTCGAAAGGTGGGGATGTATGGGAGGCTGCGATGGCTTGGAAAACGCTGGACGACATAACGCTTGCGGGCAAGGTGGCCTTGGTGCGGGTGGATCTGAATGTGCCGATGGAAAATGGCCATGTTACCGACACCACCCGGATTGAACGGATCATCCCCACGATCACCGATATTCTGGCCAAGGGTGGCAAGCCCGTGCTGCTGGCGCATTTTGATCGCCCCAAGGGCCAAGTTGTCCCGGACATGAGCCTGTCGCAGGTTGTGCCGGCCCTGCAAGCGGCCTTGGGTGCGGTAAAGCTGCGTTTTGCCACCGATTGCATCGGTGCGCCCGCCAAGACGGCTGTGAGCGCGATGCAGCCCGGCGAGGTGGTGTTGCTGGAAAACACCCGGTTTCACGCGGGCGAGGAGAAGAACGACGCCATGCTGGCCGCAAGCATGGCAGCGCTGGGAGATATCTATGTGAATGATGCCTTTTCCGCATCCCACCGCGCGCATGCCAGCACGGAAGGGATTGCACGCTTACTGCCCCATTGCGCGGGCCGCTTGATGCAGGCCGAATTGACAGCACTGGAGGCAGCGCTTGGCACCCCTGCGCGCCCTGTGGTGGCGGTTGTGGGCGGGGCGAAGGTTTCCACCAAGCTCGAGCTTTTAAGCAATTTGGTGAGCAAGGTGGACCATTTGGTGATTGGCGGCGGGATGGCCAATACCTTCCTTGTCGCCATGGGGGTTGAGGTGGGCAAAAGCCTTGCCGAACGCGAAATGGCCGATACGGCCCTTGCGATTTTGGACAAGGCCAAGACTTTGGGCTGCATCATCCATTTGCCCCATGACATCGTGGTGGCGCGCGCTTTCAAGGCGGGTGCTGCGTCCGAGGTATTGCCAGTGGGCGACTGCCCGGCGGATGCGATGATTTTGGATGCGGGGCCCGAAACGGTGGCCAATATCACCGCTGTGTTTGCCACCTGCCGCACCCTGATCTGGAACGGCCCGCTTGGCGCATTTGAAATTGAGCCGTTTGACGCGGCCACCAATGCGGCGGCACGGTCGGCCGCGGATTTGACCACGGCGGGCAAGCTGGTGTCTGTCGCGGGGGGCGGTGATACGGTTGCGGCCCTGAACAAGGCCGGGGTTGCGGACCGATTCACCTATATTTCAAGCGCGGGCGGTGCGTTTTTGGAATGGATGGAGGGAAAGGATTTGCCCGGCGTTGCTGCATTGAAAGGCTGAGGACGGCCCCGAACGTGGCCGCTTTCACATATCCCGGCACCTGTTACATAGCGCTTTGCGCTTAAAAGAAGGGGAATTATGGCGGTTTGGGCATTGGTTACGGGCGCGTCGGAAGGCTTGGGGCGGGAGTTTGCCGTTCTTGCGGCTAAAAGCGGGTTTGATGTTATCTTGACCGCGCGGCAGGCCGATAAACTGGGCGCAATCGCCCATGAATTGCAGCGCGCCTATCATGTGGCCGTGGTCGTGTTTCCTGCCGATCTGGCGGACCCGGAAGCGGTGGAACAGCTGTGGCTGGACGCAAGCCATGGCCGCCAGATCGGGGTATTGGTGAACAATGCGGGCCTCGGGCGCAACGGGGCTTTTGCCGAGGAGGCGAATTGGCCTAGAGAGGCCGCCTCCATTTCCGTGAACATCGTGGCCGCGACGATTTTGATGAAACGTGCGGTGGCGCATATGCGCGCCCACGGATCAGGACGCGTTTTGAACGTAGCCTCGGTTGCGGGGTTCATGCCGGGGCCGAATATGGCAGTTTATCACGCGACAAAAGCTTATCTTTTGTCGCTGTCCGAAGCGGTGGCGGTTGAGTTGCGCGGCACCGGCGTGAGTGTGACCGCGCTGTGCCCCGGCCCCACCGACACCGCGTTTTTCAGCGCGGATGATGCGGTGAAGGCCACGTTCATCACCAAGCTGGGCATGGCCCCTGCGGACGTCGTGGCGGACGCCGGATGGGCTGCGATGGAGCGGGGGCGGCGGATAAAGATTCCGGGGGTGCTCAACCTGATTTTCGCCACCCTGCCCCGCTTTGCCCCCCGCGCCTTGATCGCCTGGACCACCGGGCAATTTCTGAAACGGCGCGGTTGATCCTTAATTTCAAATCGTTAGCGCCAACAGAATTGATCGGCCGACCACTTGGCGCTATGCGGGATCAACCGGGGTGATTGCCCCTTTTGACCAAAGGGGATTGACTATGCAGCGCAGCAAAATGACCGAACAGATGCAACGCGGTGCGGGCTTTATCGCAGCACTTGACCAATCGGGCGGCTCCACCCCCAAGGCGCTGCGGCTGTACGGTGTGGAGGAAAGCGCCTACGGGTCGGAGGCGGAGATGTATGACCTAATCCATGCGATGCGTGCGCGGATCATGAGGTCACCTGCCTTTACGGGCGATAAGGTTGTCGGTGCGATCCTGTTTGAACAGACGATGGACCGGACCGTTGAGGGCCAACCCACCGCGACCTTTCTTTGGGAAAAGCGCGGCGTGGTGCCGTTTTTGAAGATTGACAAGGGGTTAGAGGAGGAGGCGATAGGCGTGCAATTGATGAAGCCGATCCCAGGGCTGGAGGCTTTGCTGGCGCGTGCGGCCAAGGCCGGGATATTCGGCACCAAGGAACGCTCGGTCATCAATGCCGCCAATGCCGAGGGGATTGAGGCGGTTGTGGCCCAGCAATTCGCGCTGGGTGCGCAGGTGACGGCCGCAGGCTTGATGCCGATATTAGAGCCGGAAGTGACGATTTCCATTTCGGACAAGGCGGAGGCCGAGGAGATGCTGTGCGCGGCATTGCTGCGCCATCTGGAAGGATTGCCAAAGGGTAGTAAAGTGATGCTGAAACTGTCCTTGCCGACAAAGCCGAACCTTTACAAAGCCTTGGTGGATCACCCGGCGGTGATGAAGGTGGTGGCGCTGTCGGGCGGCCATGCGCGCGATGCGGCCAACGCGATCCTTGCGCAAAATGCGGGCATCATCGCCAGCTTCAGCCGGGCCCTTTCCGAAGGGCTGAGCGCGGGCCAGTCGGATGCAGAGTTTGACGCCATTCTGGGACGCACGATTGACAGTATTCACGCGGCCTCTGTCGCCGGTTAAGATCATAAAAAATATACATGAATTCCGCCGAGGGGATTCCATTTACGAATCAGCTGTGCCACTATGGTCGAAACCCCCGCGCCAGAGGGGTGAGAGGCAGCATATGACGACCCAGAAATCCCGCCCCGCCGTGGCCTCGTTGATGTTGATGATATTGTGCATCAGCCTTGGCAGCTATTTCACCTTTGCCGCTGTGCAGGGCGATTATGGCGTGTTCCGCCAGGTGCAGCTGCGCGCCGAAGAACGCGCCCTGACCGTGCAGCGCGATACGTTGAAGGTGGAACTGGCGCAAATGCAAAACCTGACCCTGCGCCTGTCGGATGATTACCTTGATCTTGACCTTCTGGATGAGCAGGCCCGCGATGTTCTGGGCTATTTACGCGCTGATGAGATTGTCATTCGCTGACTGTCAAACCAATTCACCCTTGTTTTTCCGTATCCCCCCCGATAGTTTAATACTGAACTATTAAACTTTGAGGGAGGTTGCGCGCCATGGCCGCACAAAAGAAACCCACCGCCGAGAAATCCAGCGTCGAGAAGCCCAATACCGAGAAGCCCGCCAAATCAAACACATCCAAAGATGAGTTGATCGGCTTTTACCGCGATATGCTGCTGATCCGCCGATTCGAGGAAAAGGCGGGGCAATTGTACGGGATGGGGCTGATTGGCGGGTTTTGTCACCTTTATATCGGCCAGGAAGCGGTTGTGGTGGGGATCGAAGCCGCGGCCAAGGAAGGCGATAAGCGCATCACTTCCTACCGCGATCACGGTCACATGCTGGCCTGCGGGATGGACCCGAAAGGGGTTATGGCCGAACTCACGGGGCGTGAGGGCGGCTATTCCAAGGGCAAGGGTGGCTCCATGCACATGTTCTCCAAGGAGAAGCATTTTTACGGCGGGCACGGCATTGTCGGAGCACAGGTGCCACTTGGCGCAGGGCTGGCATTTGCCGACAAATACCTTGGCAATGACAACGTGTCCTTTACCTATTTTGGCGATGGGGCT
>Ga0209702_10005474_pt1 | contig 17233 bp, 14 predicted proteins | sample FRY01_FD_187210 | JGI IMG/M metagenome (GOLD analysis project Ga0209702, IMG submission 187210) | Freshwater microbial communities from Lake Fryxell liftoff mats and glacier meltwater in Antarctica - FRY-01 (SPAdes) (version 2) | ecosystem: Environmental > Aquatic > Freshwater > Ice > Glacier...
AATGACGGAACCTGGGATTGGATCAATGCCCGGCTGGCTGGAAGAGCCCGTCAGTCGCTGAGCCGCAACCTTGCTCCGTCAGCCGGCATCATCGACAGCCAGAGCGCGCCGACCACGGAAAGCGGCGCCCGCCGGGCGTCAAAGGCTTCCAGCTCCTGCCCCGGCGATGGGTCGTCGAGCGCACCTTTGCATGGCTGGGCCGAAGCCGACGCCTCGCCAAGGACTTCGAGGCGACCATCGAAAGCGCCGCCGCTTGGCTGCTCCTCGCGAGCATCCGCCTACTCTTCAGGCGTCTCGCAAGACCTTGATCCAAATACATTCATTTAGAGTCAGACTCTCAGGAGGAAGTCGAGCAGTGTCCCGCAAAACTGTTTGAGTCGCCCATGGCTTCTTCCGGAACTTTGCAGAAGCGACAAGTTTTGCGCCGTTTAGAGGGTTCACCCCGGGAATGTTGGTTGAATAGGGACTACCGACCCGGCAACATGCCTGCAAATCGGACGTCATAAAAACAAGGCGCCGTATCCAGGGAGGATTTCATGTACCGACGCACCATAGCAACGGGCGCCGCATTGGCGTTGCTCGTCGCTGTCCCAGCCTTCGGCCAGGCCATTCCGAAAGAGATGTCCTGGACCGCCTACGATACTGGCTCTTCCGGCTTCAACATCGCCGTCGCGATCGGCCAGCAGTTCAAGAACGTGCTCGGCACCGACGTCCGCGTCCTGCCGTCGGGCAACGACACCGGACGCCTGTCGCCGGTGAAGGCGAACCGTGCCGTCATCTCGCAGATGGGCATCGGCACCTACTTCGCGCAGGAGGGCGTTTTCGAGTTCGGCACCAGGAGCTGGGGGCCGCAGGCAACCCGCCTGATCATGGCGGCGACGGCGTGCAACGGCCTCGGCCTGGCCGTGGCCAAGGACACCGGCGTCAAGGAGGTCAAGGATCTCAAGGGCAAGCGCCTCGGCATCGTGGTCGGTTCGCCGGCCCTGAGCCAGGGTGTCATCGCCCTGATCGCTTTCGGCGGCCTGACCGAGAAGGACATGACGCCGGTGCAATTCTCATCGAACAACGCCATGTGGAAGGGCCTCATCAACAACGAGGTTGACGCCCTCCTGACCTCGACGATCTCGGGCCAGTCGAAGGAGGCGGACAATTCTCCACGCGGCATCACGTTTCCGCCGATGCCGGCCACCGACAAGGAAGGCTGGGCCCGCGTCCACAAGAAGGCACCCTATTTCGTGCCCGTGAAGGTGACATGCGGCGCCGGCGGCCTCTCGCCGCAGACGCCGGTCGAGATGGCCAGCTACGCCTATCCGATCTTCATGACCTACGCCGACCGCTCCGTCGACACGATCTACGCGATCACCAAGGCGATGATCGACACGTTCGACGCCTACAAGGGCGGCGCGCCGGGGGCCGAGGGCATGGCGCTGGCGTTGCAGAACCTGACCTGGGTCGTGCCCTATCACGACGGCACCATCCGCGCCTTCAAGGAGAAGGGCGTGTGGACGGACGCGGCGCAGAAGCACAATGACAACCTGGTGAAGCGCCAGCAGGTCATGATCGATGCCTGGAAGGCCTACGCGACCGGCGCACCGTCGGATGACAAGGCCTTCGCGGAGGGCTGGCTGAAGGCACGCGGCGCCGCTCTCCAGAAAGCCGGGATGGACGTCATCTTCGAATAGAGGGCACGTCCGTCATGACCGATCAGGCCGTGCGGGTCGTCCTGGATGACCCGCACAAGACCGGTCCGGCCGAAGCCGAGACCCTGCGCACCCGCACGCTCTCCGGCGTGTGGCGGTGGCTGCTCGTGGCATTGACAGCGGTCACCATCTTTCTCTGCATCAACCAGCAGTTCACCCTGCGCTTCTTCGTCGGATTCACGCCACTCAACACGGAGTATTTCTACCTCCTGATTCTCTGCATGCTGCCCTTTACCTTCGTGATCTTTCCGGGCAGCGCCAAGGCCTCGGTCGACCGGGTCGCCTGGTACGATGTCGTGCTGTTCGCGATCACGGCCGTCGCCTCGTTCTACCTGATGATCAACATCCGTAAGGCCGCCGAACTCGGATGGGAGTTCGGCGATCCGCCCGAACCCGTGATCTGGGCGGGTTACCTGATGTGGATCGTGCTCATGGAGGCGCTGCGACGGACGGGCGGCTGGAGCCTGCTCCTGAGCATCTTTCCGTTCACGGTCTATCCGCTTTTCGCCGGCGCCTCGTGGCTCGGGCCGCTCAAGGGCAACCAGTCGACGCTCGATCAGACCACCGCCTACCACATGCTCTCCACGGAAAGCCTGCTCGGCATACCGATCCAGGCCTTCGCCGATGTCGTCATCGGGTTCCTGGTGTTCGGCACGGCCCTCATGATGACCGGCGCCGGCAAGTTCTTCATCAACCTCTCGTTCGCGCTGTGCGGTACGTTCCGCGGCGGCGCCGCCAAGGTCTGCATCTTCGCCTCGGGCCTGCTCGGCATGATGTCCGGCAGCATCGTCAGCAATGTCCTCACCGCGGGCACCATGACGATTCCGACCATGAAGCGGACCGGTTTCAGCCCCTCCTACTCCGGGGCCATCGAGGCCTGCGCCTCGACGGGCGCGGTACTGGCGCCGCCGGTGATGGGCGCCACGGCTTTCGTGATGGCCCAGTTCCTCGGCACGACCTACTCCGAGGTCGCCCTTGCCGCCATCATCCCGGCCTTCCTCTTTTATGCCGGCTTGTTCATGCAGGTCGATTCGTATGCCGCGCGCCGCGGCCTGAAAGGTCTGGAGCGGCACGAACTTCCCAGCGCCTGGCAGGCCTTCAAGGAAGGCTGGTACTACGCGTTCGTCATTGCCCTGCTGATCGTCATGCTGCTGTACTTCAAGCGCGAGAGCCATGCGCCCTTCTATGCGACGGCGCTGCTGCTGGTCCTGAACCAGTGGTCGCAACCTGGCCGGTGGAAGATCGCCAACACGATCAACATTGTAATCGCCGTGCTTGCCGCTGCTGTGATGACCGTCCGGAGCGAAAGCTATCCCAAGGCGCTGGCGGCCTCCGGACCCGGCACCTTCGACGCCTGGATGAATGCGATGCTGCTGCCGGCGCTGGGCGGGATGGTGCTGTTGCTGGTGCTGAACGAGATCTGGGGAGACAAGCGCTGGGGTCTGCGCAAGTACGTTTCTTTCCTCGAGGCGAACGGCCGGACCTTTGTCGAACTGGTCGGAATCCTAGCAGGCTGCGGCCTGCTGATCGGCGCCTTCTCGCTGACCGGCGTCATCGCCTCGCTGGCCAACGACCTGCTCAACATCGCCGGCAGCAACGTCCTTCTGCTCCTGGTCATGTGCGCCTTCACCAGCCTGATCCTCGGCCTCGGGCTGACCACGACCGCCTGCTACATCTTCCTCGCCATCCTGATCGGTCCGGCCCTCGAGAAACTCGGCCTCAACAAGATGGCCGTCCACATGTTCATCTTCTACTGGGGCATGCTGTCGTCGATCACGCCGCCGGTTGCCATCGCCTCGTTTGCGGCGGCCGGCATCGCCGGGGCGCCGGCGATGAAGACGGGATGGGAATCGATGTGGGTGGGAAGCATCATCTATTTCATACCGTTCTTCTTCGTCGCCAATCCGGCGCTGGTGCTTCAGCCGGTGGCTGGCGGCGGCATCCCCTATTTCGAGGCGATCTACCTCGCCGCAACCGCCCTCGTCGGGATCTCCTTCATCTGCGGAGGCATCCAGGGCTATCAGGTCGGCATCGGAGATCTCCGGCGCACCGGTATGCTCGAATGGCCCCTGCGCGTGGCGCTTGTGGTAGGCGGTCTGGTCCTCGCGACACCCGGCGGCGGCTTCATGCCGCTCAGCAATACGGCGATGGAGCTTGCAGCCGCCGCCATTCTTGTTCCCACCGTCCTCATCGCGCTATTGCTCGTCCGCCGCACTCGGGCGGCCTAGCCCGGATATCTCACGGAGTTGAGGTGCATCGGAGCACGGGCTTTGAGAAAGTTGTTGTGTAGCAACGACTTCACTCTGTCCCAGGAAGAGCTCCGATGCGAACAGACTGTATCGCGGATTTGTTTGGGTTTGAAGCTGTGGAGGGCCGCCGGGTTGAGGCGGCATTCCACGGCGGGACGATGACGTCGGACGCCGGGGCGCTGCTTCTGGGTCGGGCGGATCGTCGTCTGGGAGTGCTGGGGCGGTTTGCGGCGTGCTTCGTCGATGGCCGGTCTTCGGCTGGCGTGGAGCACACGATCGAGCGGCTGGTGGGTCAGCGGGTTCTGGGGATCGCGCTGGGCTACGAGGACGTCAACGATCATGACGAGCTTCGCCATGACCCGGCGCTGGCGGCGACGCTGGGCCGGCTGAGGGGGCATCGTCGGCGTTGTGCGGCGCTGGCCGGGAAGTCGACACTGAACCGTCTGGAGCATGCGCCGGCCGGTGGAGCGGAGCGGTATCACAGGATCGGCCATGTTCCCGAGGCGATCGAGGCGCTTCTGGTCGATGTCTTCCTCGAGGAGCATGACCGTCCGCCCGAGGAGATCGTGCTCGATCTCGACGCCACCGACGATCTCATCCATGGCAACCAGGAAGGCCGGTTCTTCCATGGCTACTACGGCGGCTACTGCTATCTGCCGCTCTATGTGTTCTGCGGCCGCCATCTGCTGGCGTCCAAGCTTCGGCGCTCGAACATCGACGGCGCGGCCGGCGCCGTCGAGGAGGTCGCCCGCATCGTTCGGCAGATCCGGGCCCGCTGGCCCGAGGTGCGGCCCGAGGTACGGATCGTGCTGCGCGCCGATTCGGGCTTTGCCCGCGAGCCCTTGATGGCGTGGTGCGAGCAGAACCGGGTCGATTACCTGTTTGGTCTCGCCCGCAACGTCCGCCTGGTCGAACAGATCGAGGGCGAACTCGCCGAAGCCGCCGAGGAGAGTGTCGTGACAGGTGCTCCGGCGCGACGCTTCAAGGACTTCCTGTGGACGACGCTCGACAGCTGGAGCTGCCGGCGGCGGGTCGTCGGCAAGGCCGAGCATACCCAGGGCGAGGCCAACCCCCGCTTCGTCGTGACCTCCCTGGGTCAGGATCGGGCCGACGCCCGCACGCTCTACGAGGACCTCTACTGCGCCCGCGGCGAGATGGAGAACCGCATCAAGGAATGCCAGCTCGACCTCTTCGCGGATCGGACTTCCGCTGCAACGATGCGGGCCAACCAGCTGCGCCTGTGGTTCGCCTCGATGGCCTATGTGCTGCTCGAGGGGCTGCGCCGCATCGGCCTCCAGGCGACCAAGCTCGCCAACGCCACCTGCGGCTCGATCCGCCTCAAGCTCCTCAAGGTCGCCGCCCTCGTCCGCATCTCCGTCCGCCGCGTCAGGATCGCCATGACATCGAGCCATCCCCGCCAGCGCGACTGGGCGCTCGCCTACGCCGCCCTCGGCGCAAAGCGCTGACACGAACCAGACAGCGCACAGTCGATATCGGCACGTTCGATAGCCGCCCGCGGCGGGCGCTCGAACGCGCCCGCGCAGGGACAGAGGAACAGGTCGACTCCCGACGCAGCGCCCAGGGCCTGGGCGCTCGCCAGCGTATTAAGAATGCCGACCAGCGGCAGCATTGCACGACCGGCCAGCGACGACAGGCGCATGATGGCGAGCACAGCCAGGAAGAAGGGTGTGGAGAAAAAGGTTACATAGGACGCGCCGTGGTCGTTGCCGACCAGCCAGTGGATCGAGAGCGGCCAGAACGGCAGATTGATTGCGACAATGACGGCGATCAGGTTGCTGGCGGCTGCAATTGGGTCGTCAGAGTGGGTATAGGCCGCAAGACGTTGGGCGATCCTACGCATTGCGCGGACCGGGAAAGAACGCACTGACGCGCTTTTGGTAGTCCGCAAATGCCGCCCCATGCGACTTCAACATATGCGCCTCGAGCGGCGGAATGCCCGACACATGGACGAGCAGCCAGCAGATCATCGCGGGGCCCGCGAGCGCGATCAGTCCGTAGAGGTTGTCGGCGGGCAGGCCGACCGCGATCACGGGATAGGCAAGCCACGCCAGCCACTCGAAGAAATAATTGAGTCTTCAGGAAGTCGAGTGGGTGAATTGAGGGTCGGCTGCGGCCTCTGACCCGCACAGATATTGGCTTTTAGGCATTACGCGGGTTGCCTGGAATAGGCATCCTGTTTGGATGGCATCCTTATCGCGGCAAAGGCGGCGTCTCACGGAGGCGTGTGCGTTCCCGGGCTTTCGTCCGCAGCCCCTCGTGCGTGGCGTCTTCGGCGATACGAAGGTCTGCGTCATTGACCTTGTCCGGCGCTCAAAAAAAACGGCCTGCGGCTGCTGCGGTCGTATCCACACCGGCTGGTACGATCGGCGTCCGCGCCGAGCACGAGATCTGTCGTGCGGTGACCGGCGGGTCTATCTGGAGTTCGAGGTCCGCCGCGTTCAGTGCAGGAGTTGCGGTAAAGTGAAACGCGAGCAACTCGATTTCCTGGCCGACAATCCCTTCTACACCAAGCGGTTTGCCTACTACGTGGGCCAGCGCTGCCGCTCGGCGACCCTCAAGGATGTTGCCCAGGAACTGAAGCTCGACTGGGACACGGTCAGGACGCTGGAGAAGCAGTACATGGCAGCGCAATTGGCCGAGGCGGGCAAGCCGGGGCCGAAGGCGATTGGCATCGACGAGATCTCGATCCGCAAAGGCCATACCTACCGCATCGTGGTGAGCGACCTGATCCGGGGCCGTCCGATGCAGGGGCTTGGTTACAAGCCCCGAGTTCGGCGGGGAGGATCGCTCGGAGGCCAGCATGACGCAGTTCTACGACTGGCTGGGCCTCAAGAAGAGCGGCGGCATTCGCCTGGCGGTGATGGACCCTTCGGCTTCGCTCAGGGCAGGCATGTGGAAGCCTTTTCGCACCGTGACACGCGAGCGGGCGCCGCAAGCCGCGATCCTGTTCGACACGTTCCACATCATGCGCCACCTCGGCGACGCGCTCGACAAGGTCCGCAAGGCCGAATACGCGCGGCTCAGCGGCAAAGACCGGCGCTACATCAAAGGCCAGAAGTACACGCTGCTCTCGCATCGGGAGAACCTCACGATGGAGGGACGCCGGAACCTGAAGACGCTGCTGACGGCAAACAAGCGGCTCAACACGGCGTACCTGCTCAAGGAGGCCTTCGGCCGGCTATTGGGATGGCATCGCCGCCTACTGCCGGCCAGAGAACAAGGTGTCGCTCGGCTTCGTCGAGGGCCTCAACAACAAGATCCGCGTCATCCAGAGACGGGCTTACGGACTGCGCGACGAAGAATATCTACGGCTCAAGGTCCTCACCTGCATGCTGCCGGCGCTCTGAAATGCTCCAAATTCTCCCACTCGATTACCTGATGAGCCTTAACTGGGATGCAGCCGCCACCGCTCTATTGGACAGAGCAGAAGCAGTAGTGCTTAAGAAAAAGACTTCGATAACGTGACCGCACCTTCCTTTAGCACTAGCGATAGCCCGCCGCCTGCAGCTCGAAGAGCTCGGCGTAGCGGCCCTGTTGCGCCACCAGCTCCTCGTGCGTGCCATGGGCTTCGACCTTGCCGTCGGCCAGCACCAGGATGCGGTCGGCCATGCGGACGCTGGAGAAGCGGTGTGAGATCAGCACCGCGGTCTTGCCCTTGCTCAGTTCCTTGAAGCGCTGGAAGACCTCGAACTCGGCCCGGGCGTCGAGGGCGGCGGTCGGCTCGTCGAGGATCAGCACTTCGGCCTCGCGCATGTAGGCGCGGGCAATGGCGATCTTCTGCCATTCGCCGCCCGACAGTTCGACGCCGTTCTTGAAGCGCTTGCCGATCATCTGGTCGTAGCCATGCGGCAGACGGCCGATCACCTCGTCGGCCTGGCTGCGGTGGGCGGCGCGCGCGATGCGCTCGCGGTCGCCGCGCGCCTCGATCCTGCCGACCGCGATGTTGTCGCCGGCCGGCAGGTTGTAGCGGACGAAATCCTGGAAGATGACGCCCATGCTGCCGCGCAGCTCGTCGAGCCCGTAGTCGCGCAGGTCGCGGCCGTCGAGCAGGATGCGGCCTTCGTCGGGGTCGTAGAGCCGCGTCAGCAGCTTCACCAGCGTGGTCTTGCCGGCGCCGTTCTCGCCGACCAGCGCCACGACCTCGCCGGCCTTCAGGGTGAAGGAGAGGTGGCGCACCGCCCACCGTTCGGCGCCGGGATAGATGAAGCCGACATCCTCGAATACGAAACCGTCGCGGACCGGCCGCGGAAAGGGCAGCGGGTTGGGCGGCGAGTGAATTTCCGGCTGGACCTCGAAGAATGAGAAGAGGTCGTCGAGGAAGAGCGCCTGGCCCGCCACCGAGGAGAAACCGCTCAGCAGCGATTCGAGCAGCGTCCGCAGGCGGCGGAACGAGCCCGCCAGGAAGGTGAGGTCGCCGACCGAGAATTCACCGGTGAGCGTGCGCCAGGCGATGTAGGCGTAGGCGAAGTAGTAGCCCACCGTGCCGATGGTGGTGAACAGCCCGCCCCAGCCGGCCCGGCGCAGCGCCAGGCGTCGGTTGGCGTCATAGAAGGACGTGGCGAGACGGCGATAACGATCGATCAGGAAGCCGTTCAAGCCGAAGATCTTCACTTCCTTGGCGGTCTCGACGCTGGCCGCGGTCTGGCGCACATAATCGAGTTCCCGCCGCTCGGGTGTGCGGCCGAAATCGAGCGAATAGCTCTTGGCGTTGAAATGCGCCTCGCCGAGAAAGGCGGGGACGAGCGCCACCAGCAGCAGCACGATCAGCCACGGCGCAAAGAAGATCAGACCTGCGGCAAGACTGGCCACGGTGACGAGGTCCTGCGCCTGGGAGAAGAGCTGACTCATCAGCGTCATCCGGCCGCTGGTCTGGCGGCGCGCTCGCTCGAGCTGGTCCTGGAACTCGGCGTCCTCGAAATCCTCGAGGTCGAGCGTCGCGGCGTGCTCCATCAGCCGCACGCTCGAGCTGGTGCTGACCCGCTCGGCCAGCAGTCCGTCGAGCAGCGAGACGACGCGGCCCAGCACGTCGGCCAGCACCGCCACCGCGAACTCGGCCGCCAGCAGCAGGCCGAGCCTGTTGAGATGGCCGCTGTCGAGCCATTGCGGCAGCGTCGCGGGCTTGTCGGGCAGCTGCACCAGCATCACCACGTCGTCGATGATCAGCTTGCCGATGTAGAGCGTGGCGACCGGCAGCAGCGCGCGAATCAGGCGCAGCGCGATGGTGGCGGCGGTAAGCGACGGGCTGGTCGCCCACACCATGGCGAGGAAGGGCCGCAGGTTACGGAGCGCGCCGACGCGCTCGCGGAACGAGCTGGACTTGGACGTCGACGGTGAAGGCATCCCGGTCTAACCCCGGCCAGGGGGTGCGGGTTCCGTTTCAGCCATCCGGCAGGGACTGGGCATCCAGCCACTGCCGCGCGAGGTGCAGTTCGCGGAAGATGGCGAGCGGGCGCCGGGCCGTCGCGGCGGCAGCGAAGATCTTCGCCTGCTCGAAGCTGCCCTCGGACGCGGCGACGATCGCCAGCGGCCCGACCTGTCCGTGCTGGGCGTAGAGCATGACCCGGGCGCCCAGCGCCCGAAGGTTCTCGTCGCTCAGCGCCGTGGGCGTGTGGGCGATCTCGAAAATCTTGCGATAGCCGATCGCGCCGTCGGCCGTGACGCCGGCGAAATAGCGCTCGATGTCGCTCACCGTCACCTGCTCTCTGGCGACGGCGACGACCAACCGGTCGGGATGGGAGATCGTCCACTGGACGGGCATGGTGAATTCTAGCACGGAATGGATGACGGGCGGGACCCGGAGGCGGCATAGTGCGACCCTCGGGGGAGTACCATGAGCATTTGCCTCTTTACCGTCGTCCTCGTTGCCTCGCTTCTGGCTGCCGTGGTGCCGGCCACCGCCGAAATCCTGCCGACGCCGCCGGGCTGGCAGATCGAACGCGCCGTCCTGCTGAACCGTCACGGCGTGCGCTCGCCGACAGCCACGAACGAACAACTCGACAGATACAGTGCAACGCCTTGGCCCACCTGGCCGGTCGAGCCTGGCTACCTGTCGCCCGGTGGCGAGGAGCTGATGCGTCTGATGGGCGGCTACTACCGCGTGCTCTATGGCGGACGCGGGCTGATCCAGGCCGACGATTGTCCGACCGCCGGCACGGTGGCGGCGTGGACCGATCTCGCGCAACGCACGCGCACCACGGGCGCCGCGCTCCTGGCCGGAATGTACCCGCGCTGCGCCAACCTGCCGCTGCGCAACCAGGCGAACTTCACGGTGCCGGATCCGCTGTTCAATCCGCAGGCGACGGCGTCCTGCCCGATGAATCTCGCGGCCAACCGCACGGCCATCCTGGCGCGTCTGGGCGGCAGCTTCGCGTCGGTGCAGCGCGACTACGCCACGCCGCTCTCCATGATGCAGTCCGTCCTGTGTCCGGCCGACGCCACCAGGTCGGCGGGTGGCGGAAGCTGTGGCGAAGCAGGCATGCCGTCCAGCATCGTGAGCGGCACCGAGGACGGCGTTCGGCTGCGCGGCCCGATCGGCTATGCCTCGGCCGCCGCCGAGAACTTCCTCATGCAGTCGGCCGAGGGCCTGCCCAAGGATCAGGTGGCCTGGGGACGGCTGGCGCACGACGCGTCCCTCCGCGAACTCCTGACCCTCCACCAGTGGGATCAGGATCTCACGCAGAAGACCAAGCCCATCGCCCGGCAGCGCGGGTCCAATCTGCTGTCGCTGATCGGCGCGATCCTGGTGAACGGCCACAGTTTTCCCGGCCACGCCGCCACCGGCCAGCCTGCGCGTCTGGGCATTCTGGTGGGCCACGAGAGCAACATCCACAACGTGGCGGCGCTGCTCGACCTGACCTGGCAGATTCCCGGTTTCCTCCCGGGCGAAGCATCGCCCGGCGGCGCTCTGGCATTCGAACAGTTCCATGAGGTGAGCAGCGGCAAGCGCTTCGTGCGCATCGCCTACTATGCGCAGACCCTCGACGAGATGCGCCGGCGCGCGCCGCTCAATTACCGCGATCCGCCGGGCATGGTGCAGGTGGCGCTGCCGGCCTGTTCGGCGGAACTGGTGAACAATGCCTGTCCCCTCGACTCGTTCGTCAAGATCGTGAAGGCGGCGGTCGACCCTGGATGTCTCACGGCGACTGCCGGCAACTACTAACGGTCAGAGATCAGCCGTTCACGGCCGAGCGCCGTGATGATGCCGCCTTCCGGGCCTGTCTCGACCAAACCAAGATGAAGCAGGCGTGTGCGATGCTCTTGCGGGATCGACGGCGCGGTCGCTTCCGAGAGAGTGCGCAATGACCCAAGCGCGGCCTGGGTGAGTTGGCGCGATCAGGCCCCTGGGCATGGTTCGGATGTCTCTCGCCATGTCGTGTATCACCTCCGTATTGGACGGTGATAACGGCAGGCTCGCGTGAAAGTTGAGCGCGCAGACCTCGACTACGCCGGGAACCGCCGCGACTTTGCGCTGATTCACGACCAGGTACGGACTGCGGTAGCCTGATCTTCCACGTCGACGCCGGCCTTGTCGGCCAAACACCGCTCACGGGCGTGGCACGCCAGCAGGTCGCCTGATTCCCCCGGCCGACTGGACAGGCCCTTTGGTGGGTGGTGCCGAACTCAGGAGTCAGCGTTCGGCGAACTGCATCGCTTCGCGGCGGACGGCCTGTTCGGTGGCCATGATCACCAGCCCGTATGTCACCACCAGGGTAAACACGATGGTGGCGTAGAGCGTGTAGGGATGGGTCACCGCCGCCGCGCCCGCCGGCAGGACATGGGTGACCTCGAAACCCAGCACGCCGGCGCGCACGACGCGCGCGGCGCCGAGGCCGACGAAGGCGAGCGCCGCCGGCAGGCGGCTTCGCAGATCGTCCCGGCGGCGGCCCTCCCATATCTCCCAGGCAGAGGCCAGTCCCAGCAGGCCGAGGAACAGCGAGAAGGGAATCGACGCTGCCTGTCGCCCCGCGCCGATCGCGCGAAGCACGACGAAGACGGCGAGAAAGGCCACGCTGATGGCGATGGAGAAGGCGACCAGCCGGACCAGGTTGTTGCGACCCTGGTTGGCGAAACGCAGGCTCAGCCACATTGCGGCAAAGCCCGCGATGATCACCATGTCGGCGGCCACGGCGAGGGCCACATCGGCCTGGGATGTGCGGAAGCGCAGGATCAGGGCGCCGAGGCTGGTCAACAGCAGGGCTGCCGTCCAGGCGCGAAGCCACGGCGCCTCGCGGTGGTGGTACCAGGTCAGGAACGCCGCCCCTGCGCCGCAGACGGTGACGATGGCGCCGATCAGGTAGAGCGTTTGGACGTTCAATTGCATGGACGCTCAGGCGGGCGGCGCGACGGACAGGCCCTTGACGTTGTGACGGTCGATGAAGCTCTGGACCATGCCGGACTTCTTTGCCTGTTCGACGAAATCGGCGAGGAAGGCGGCGCCCTCGACATTGGGCTTGGCGGTGCCGACGGCCTGCTGGACCGCCGTGAACTTGCCGTCGAGGATCTTCATGCCCGGCGCCTTCTCGACATCCTTGAGAAGGCCGGGGCGCAACCCCGCCAGGACCTCGAGCTTGTCGGACACGAACTTTTCATAAGCGGCGTCGAGGCCGCTCACCTGCACCAGCGTCGCATTTTTGATGTTGTTCACCAGCCAGAGATCGTAGGCGGAGCGGGCGGAGACGGCGATGCGCACGCCCTTCCGGTCGACGTCGGCGATCGATTTGATCGGCGAGCCTTCGGGGACCATGTAGGTCGCCTCGATCTCGACATAGGCGGCGGTGAACTGGATCTTCTCGGCGCGCTGCGGTTCGGCGCCGATCAGGCCGATGTCCCACACGTCCTTTCCGACCTGGTCGCCGAGCTCGCCAGGCGACTTGAAGGGGACGTAGGTCACGGGCACGCCCAGCGCACCCGCGATCTCGCGCGCCATGTCGGGTGCGACGCCGACCGGATCGTTTTTCTCGCTGCGGCCGGTGACCAGCAGGAAGTTGGAGAGGTTGATCCCGGCGCGCAGGACGCCGGTGGGGGCAAGTTGGGCTCGGGCTTTGTCGATCATGTCCGGCAGTCTATGGCCAACCGCCGCCGGATGGTAGGTTGGCGAGCATGTCCTGGCGGTTCGCGGCCCCGAAGAGGCTTGCGGTGCGGTCAGGCGAAATTGAAGCGATCCAGCCACAGTGCCGGGCCGCCCGTTCGCGCTAGACTGGAGCCCATGGAAAAAGAAGTCGTCGTCGAGACCACCGCCGGGAGCGTCCGCGGCACCCGCGATCGCGGTGTCGAAATCTTCAAGGGCATTCCGTATGCCGAGCCGCCGCTCGGCGACCTGCGCTTCCGGCCGCCGCGCAAGCCCAGGCCCTGGACCGGCGTCCGCGACGCGGTCGACTACGGCAACATGGCGATCCAGAGCCGCAATGTCTTCGCCCTGCCGGAAGATCTGCTGCGCCTCTTCACGCTGGCCGGCCAGCAGAAGCTCGACGAGGATTGCCTCTATCTCAATGTATGGACGTCGGGGCGCGAGGGATCGGAGTGCCCGGTGCTGTTCTGGTGCCATGGCGGCGCCTTCATCACCGGCTCGGGGTCTTCGCCGTGGTCCGACGGCGCCAATCTCTGCCGTCTCGACGATGTCGTGGTGGTCTCGTTCAATCATCGGCTGGGCGCACTGGGCTACCTGCATCTCGAGGAGATCGCGGAGGGCTTCGAGCATTCGGGCCTCGCGGGCGTGCTCGACATCGTGGCGGCGCTGGAATGGGTGCGCGACAACATCGCCCGCTTCGGCGGCGATCCGCACAACGTCACCATCTTCGGCGAATCGGGGGGCGGCGCCAAGGTGAGCGTGCTGATGGCGATGCCGCCGGCCAAGGGCCTGTTCCACAAGGCGATCGTCCAGAGCGGACCGGCCGTGCAGATGGCCAACCGCGAGGACGGCACCCGGACGGCGCGCCAGATGCTGGAGCATCTCGGGCTCGATGCGGCGCGCGCCGGCGAGTTGCGCAAGCTGCCGGCAGCGAAGCTCCTCGAAGCGCAGGTCAAGGTGCTGGCGGGCGTCAGTCGCGCCGCCTTCGCCGACCGCCGGCGGCTCGGCATCAACCCGGTGATCGACGGCACGCTGTTTCCGGGCGGTCCGTTCGCGCCCGATGCGCCGCTGGCCTCCATCAACGTGCCGCTGATGATCGGCTGCAACAAGGACGAGATGACCCTGTTCCTGGGGCACCTGCCGTGGGTTGCGGATGCCACGTTTGAAAGCCTGCCCGAATCGCTGACGCCCTATCTCGGCACCCGGGCGACCGAGATCATCGCCGTCTATCGCAAGGCGCAGCCGAGGCTGAGGCCCGACGAGATCGCCATCGCCATCGTCTCCGACCAGGGTATCCGCGCGCCGTCTCTCCTGATGGCGGAGCGCAAGCTGGCGCAGGAGGCGGCGCCGGTGTTCGTCTACCTCTTTGGCTGGGAGACGCCGGTGCTGGGCGGCAGGCTGCGCTCCTGTCACACGCTCGAGATTCCCTTCGTTTTTTCCAATCTCGAATCGGCGGAGCTGACCGGCGACAATCCCGGGCGGCTGCCGCTCGGCGAGGCGATGAGCCGGTCGTGGATTGCTTTTGCCCGCAACGGCACGCCCGGCCATGGCGGCCTGCCGGTGTGGCCCGCCTATACGGCCGGCATGCGCGCCACCATGATTTTCGACACGGTTTGCCACCTCGACATCGACCCGCAGAGCCCGGAGCGGCGGGTCTGGGAGATCAGGGAATGAAGATCACCGACGTCACGCTGACGCTGTTTGCCTGGGACGACATCCCGCCCACGACCTACGGCGCACATACCGGCCGCTTCTCGGGCAAGAGCGCGCTTGGACTGCTGCGCATCGTCACCGACGAGGGTCTCGAGGGCCACGCCTTCCTGGGGTCGGCGATGAATCCCGCGACGACCGACGGGCAGGGGCTGATCACGCACCTCAAGCCGGGACTGATCGGCAAGGATCCGTTCCAGCGCGAACACCTCAACCAGGAAATATGGAAGCGCCAGCGCTCGGCCGGCGTGCGCGCCATCGGCGCGGTCGACGTGGCGCTGTGGGATCTGGTCGGCAAGGCGATGGGCCAGCCGATCCATCGCCTGCTCGGCACCTATCGCGAGACCGTGCCGGCCTATGCCAGCTCGGCCGTGCTGGCCTCGCCGGCGGAATACGCCGAGGAAGCGCTGCGGTTCAGAGAATATGGCTGGGCCGCCTACAAGATCCATCCGCCGACGCGCTGGAAGGAAGACATCAAGGTCTGCGAGGCGGTGCGCCGTGCCGTCGGCGACTACACGATCATGCTCGACTCGACCTGGAGCTACGACTACCCGGCGGCCCTCCGCGTCGGCCGCGCCGTCGAGGAGATGGGCTTCTACTGGTACGAAGATCCGCTCGCCGACCAGGACATCTACAACTACACCAAGCTGAAGCAGCAGCTCTCCATCCCGATCATGGCCACCGAGTATCCGCAGACCGGCCTCGATTCCTACCAGCCGTGGATCATGGAAAAGGCCACCGACTACCTGCGCGGCGACGTCGCCGTTAAGGGCGGCATCACGACGCTGGTCAAGACGGCGCATCTCGCCGAGGCGTTCCGCATGAACTACGAGGTCCACCACGGCGGCAACTCGCTGAACAACGTGGCGAACCTCCATGTCATCGCCTCGATCCGCAACACCGAGTTCTTCGAGGTGCTGCTGCCCGATGGCGCCCAGAAATACGGCCTGGAGCGCGACATCGTCGTCGGCCGCGACGGCATGGTGCATGTGCCGAACGAACCGGGCCTCGGGGCCGCCATCGATTTCGCCCTGATCGAACGCAAGAAGATCGCCGTCCTCACCTGATCGGGGAATCCGGCGCCACGCCCGGCGGTCCGATCCGCATCGTCGCCGGCGAATCGTCCGCACGGGCCAGCCTGGCCAGCGGAGATCGGCCGGCGCCGGGGGAACGCGCTACTCGGCGCGAATGTTGTTGGCGTCGATGACGGTTTTCCACTTCGCGCGATCGCGCTGGATGGTCGCCTTCATCTCGTCGACGCTTCCGCCGGCCGGCTGGAAGCCGAGCGAGATCAGCTTCTCGGCGAATGCCGGATCCCTCACCAGCTTGTTCACCTCGGCGTTCAGCCGGTCGACCACGTCGCGCGGGGTGCCGGCCGGCGCGCCGAGGCCGAACCAGTTGTCGGCGCGATAATCGGGCAGGCCCGACTGAGCGATCGTCGGCACGCCGGGCAGAACCGGTGACGGCGGTACGCTGGTAAAGGCGACGGCCCGGACCGCGCCGGATCTGATGTGCGGCAGTATTTCCGCGAGATTGCCGAACATCATGTCGACGCGCCCCGCGACGATCTCGGCGATGGCCGGCGGCCCGCCGCGAAACGGAACGTGCAGCATCTCGATATCGGCCATGGTGGTGAATTGCGCGGCCCAAAGATGATACGAGCCGCCGACGCCCGACGACCCGTAGGTGAGCTTGCCGGGGTGGGCCCTGGCGGCCTCGATCACGTCCTGCACCGTCTTCCAGTTTGTCTTGGGCGAGACATAGAGCAAATTGTCGAGACCGGCGATGATCACGATCGGCAGCAGATCCTTGTCGGGATCGATGTTGATCTTGTTGCCCGGCATCACGGGCGACGTGCAGGCCATGTTCATCGTGTAGAGCAGGATCGTGTAGCCGTCGGGCGGCGAGGCCGCGACGGCCTGCGCCGCGATCATGCCGGTGGCGCCCGTGCGATTCTCGACCAGCATCTGCTGACCGAGCGCCGCGCCCAGCCGCTCCGCCACCAGCCGCGCCAGGATGTCGGCGCCGCCGCCGGGGGGAAAGCCGTTGATCAGCTTGATCGGCTTGGTGGGCCACGCCTGCGCCCACACGGCCGGGGCGAGCGTCAGCACCAGAGCGGCCGCAAGGACCAATCTCATGAAGTTTTGCATTTTCCTGTTCCTCCCACGACGGGATGATGGGAGGAGGGTAGGCGGTCGACAAGCGCCGGCAGTGGCGCGATTTCAGGGAGCGAACGATCGAAATCTACATCGATGCCGATGCCTGTCCGGTGAAGGCCGAGATCTATCGCGTGGCGGAGCGCTACGGGCTCAAGGTCTTCGTCGTGGCCAATGCCTACATCAACGTGCCGCGCGATCCGCGCATCGAGCGGGTCGTCGTGAGCGACGGCTTCGACGCAGCCGACGACTGGATCGCCGAGCGGGCCGGGCCCGACGACATCGTCATCACCTCGGATATTCCCCTGGCCGATCGCAGCCTCAAGAAGG